>Ga0302324_100001101_pt1 | contig 66465 bp, 61 predicted proteins | sample Palsa_T0_1_FD_201949 | JGI IMG/M metagenome (GOLD analysis project Ga0302324, IMG submission 201949) | Peat permafrost microbial communities from Stordalen Mire near Abisko, Sweden - Palsa_T0_1 | ecosystem: Environmental > Terrestrial > Soil > Palsa > Peat permafrost | place: Sweden: Abisko...
GCGGGTCTTCCAGGCCTCACTACTTGTCCGGTTCGCACCCGATGCCGTCGCCGATGCGTTCTGTGCCGCCCGTCTCGGCGATCCTGCAGATGTGTTCGGCACTCTTCCCGCGGGAACGGACGCCGTCTCCATCGTGGCCCGGCACGCCCCGGCGTGACGGACTCCGCAACGGCGGCGTAGAACGCTCCAGAGCGGAATCGACAACGGAGTCCCGCGGTCGGCCCGTAGCATGTCCAAGATGTCGTATCGTCGGCGGGACTTCGATGTCGGGTCATGGAGACGGCGGGATGCGTCCGGTGGGGGATCGACATGACCGAGGCGGCGATCCCGACTCTCGTCCTCATCGCCGCCGCCGCGGTGCTGGCGCCGATCATCTCCGAACAGACCAGGGGTCTTCGGGTCCCCTCCGTGGTGATCGAGCTCGGACTGGGCATCCTCATCGGGCCCTACGTGCTCAAGCTGGCGCACCCCAACGATGTGGTGAGCGCACTTTCGGACATGGGGTTGACCTTCCTCATGTTCCTGGCCGGATTCGAGCTCGACCTGAACCGGATAAAGGGGTCACCCCTTCGACTGGCGGCGCTGGGCTGGCTCATGTCCCTCGCCTTGGCACTCGGTATGGCCTTCGCCCTGGTGTCGACCGGGCTGGCTCTCGATACCCTCATCATCGGCTTGTCCCTCACGACGACGGCACTCGGGACTCTGCTCCCCGTCCTCAGCGACGCGGGGGTGCTCACGACGTCGTTCGGTCCCTACATTCTCGGTATCGGTTCAGTCGGTGAGTTCGGACCCATCGTGGTCGTTGCGATTCTCCTCACGCACAAGGATCCCGTCGCAAGCAGCGTTCTGCTGGTCTCCTTTGTGGCGATCGCCGCGGCCACGGCACTGCTTGCCACACGCGCCCATCCCCCGAGGGTCGTCGCTCTGCTCCGGCGGCATCTCGACTCCAGCGCGCAGTTGCCGGTTCGTGTGGCGGTCCTCTTGGTGTTCGTCCTCGTCTACCTGGCGTTCGAACTCGGGCTGGACGTGCTGCTAGGAGCCTTCGCCGCCGGCATCGTGGTCCGGCTGTTGACCGTCGGGCCGGACAGCAAGGCGATCGAGAGCAAATTGTCCGCCATAGGGTTCGGCTTTTTCATCCCCATCTTCTTCATCGTGAGTGGTATTCACTTCGACGTGCACGTCTTCATCTCGCGACCGAGTGCCCTGCTGCGCCTCCCGCTCTTCCTCGCCCTCATGTTGGTGGTCCGGGGTGCTCCCGCCCTTCTCCTGTATCGCCGGGAGCTGCGCGACGTCGAGCGTGTGCCCCTGGCCCTCTTCTCGGCCACGGGCCTGCCGCTCATAGTGGTCATCACCACCATCGGCACCTCCGAGGGCCGTATCCTCCCGGAGAACGCTGCCGCCCTCGTGGGCGCCGGCATGCTGTCGGTGCTGCTCTTCCCGACAATTGGACTACGGAGGTTGCGCGCCGCGACAGGTCCTCGCTCACGAGCCGATGTGAGTGAGTCGGAGACCGAGGTCGAACCACAACCTCCGCACGATGACGCCGGAACAAGCACCGGCACCGACGCCTGAGGCGACGACCCAGCAGAGGTTTGCCCGGGCCCGTCCGGGATCACAGGCGGTCAGCGAGCCATCTCACCCGCATCGACGAGGAGGGTGCTACCGGTCATGAACAGGGAAAGGTCGCTGGCGCAGAAGAGGACCACTCGGGCCACATCGTCGGGGCGGCCGGCGCGCCCCAGCAGGCCGGCGTGGGCCCGTTCGAGATCCACCTGGCCCCCTCGCGGCGAGGCCTCTATGCCGGGGGTGATCATCACGCTCGGCGCGATGGCGAGCACCCGGATCCCATCTTCGGCGAACTCCAGTGCGAGCTGCTGCGTGAGACCGATGATTCCGTGCTTCGAGGCGACGTAGTGGCTGATGCGGGGCCCCCTCCCGCGGATGCCGGCCACCGATGAGAGGTTGACGATGACGCCCCCTCGGGCGCCCTGCACCATGCGTCGCGCCGCCTCCCGGCAACCGAAGAAGGTGCCGTTGAGATTGATGCGGACCACACGGTTCCACTCGTCATCGGACATCTCGAGCGTAGGCGTCGACGGATAGATACCGGCGTTGTTCACCCAGATGTCGATTCCGCCCAGCTGGTTGACGGCGGTGTCGGCCAGCGCGGCGATCGACGCAGAATCGGCGACATCGAGCGGCATGGCCAGCGCCGTGACGCCGAAGGTGGCGGCGAGGTCGTCGGCCGCACTCCTTGCGCCCGCCTCAATGAGGTCACCGATCACCAGTGACGCACCCGCTTCAGCCAATCGACGCGCGATCGCACGGCCGAGGCCCTGCGCGCCACCGGTGACGACCGCCGTCCTGCCCTGCAACGAGACCAGTTCCCCCAGAGATCGATCGGATACGTCGGGTATCGGCATCGCCGCTCGAATCTAGCCCGGAGGTGACCTCGCCGCCCCGGAACCCAAGGGTGGACCGGCGCCGCACGGAGCGTGGGGCCTGGCCTACGATGACCCTTTCCGACAACGGGAGGAGATATGAAGTCACGAGCGGCACTGCTGTTCGAATCACCTGGTCGATGGGAGGTGTGCGACGTCGACGTAGACCCTCCCAAGGACCACGAGGTGCTGGTCCGAATGACGGCTTCCGGACTGTGCCACAGCGACGTCCACTACAACCTGGGTGACCAACCGTCGCATGTGCCGATGTGCGGAGGTCATGAGGGTGCCGGGATCATTGAGGAGGTCGGTAGGGACGTGACCGGCTTACGACCTGGCGATCACGTGGTCGCTTCCTTCGTTCCCAGCTGCGGGCGATGCCGGTACTGCGCCACAGGTCGCCAGAATCTCTGCGACCTGGGTGCCTACGTCCTGCGCGGCCCGCAGCTTGATGGAACGTATCGCATGCACTACGAGGGGCAGGACATCTGCCAGTTCTTGCTCGTCTCCACGTTTTCGGCGTGGAGTACCGTCCACGAGCGCTCGGTCGTCAAGGTTCCCGATGACGTCCCTCTCGAGTCGATCTGCCTGTTGGGCTGCGCCGTCGGCACCGGATTCGGCTCGGCGATCAACGCCGCCGGCGTTCGGCCCGGCGACACCGTGATCGTGATGGGAGTCGGCGGGGTCGGCATCAACGCGGTACAGGGAGCGGCACTGGGGGGTGCAGCAGCCGTGATCGCAGTCGATCCCGTGCAGTTCAAGCTGGACATGGCCGCCAAGCTGGGCGCGACCGTGACGTTCCCCCATATCGACGAGGCCGCGGACTACGCCCGGTCGATCACCAACGGCCAGGGCGCCGACAGCGTGATCGTCACCGTAGACGTGACGACCGGCCAGCATGTCGCCCAGGCGTTCGAGGCCATCGGCAAGGGTGGCACGGTCGTGGTCACGGGAATGGCCAGTATCAAGGACCCTCCGGGCATCCCCGTCAGCCTGCTGGCGCTCGCCGGCTCTCAGAAGCGCATTCAGGGATGCATCTATGGCATGTGCAGCCCGGCCATCGACGTCCTGCGGGGAGTGGATCTCTACCGCGCCGGACACCTGAAGCTCGACGAGCTGGTCACCGCCCGCTACGGGATCGACGACATCAACCTCGCCGTCGACGACCTACTCCAGGGGTGCAACATCCGCGGTGTCATCGTGCATGAGCACTGACTGACGGAGCGGAACCCTCAGAACGGACGTTCGATGCCCATCGGCTCACCCGCCGTAAAGGTCACGGGCATCTTCACCACACCGTAGAGCGCCGGATTGCCTTGATAGAACTGTGTACTGTCGCGCTCCACCACGTAGTCGGGTATACGGGTGAGGATCTCTCGCATCATGACGAGGAACAGCATTCGAGCGACATGCAGACCGATACAGCGGTGGGTGCCGACACCGAAGGCGAGATGAGCGTTGGGGCTCCGATCGAGGTCGACCGTCTCCGGGTTGTCGAAGACGGCCGGGTCGAAGTTGGCGCCGAGCCAGCTCATCATGACGAAGTCGCCGCGTTTGACCGGCTGGCCGGCGAGCTCGGTGTCTTTGGTGCAGGTGCGGGTGAGGGTCTCGTTGATGGAGGTCCATCGCAGGTACTCCTCGCAGGCCGGCCGCAGGAGGTCCAGGTCGTCCACGATCCGCTGGCGCAGTTGTGGGTGCTCAAAAAGGTGCACGAGAGCGAGCGAGGTCAGGGACGTCGTCGTGTCCAACCCGCCACCGATCAGGTTCCACAGGACCCCGATCATGTCGTCGGGCCCGAGCGGCTTGCCCTCCACCTCCAGCGCCACCAGACGGGACAGCAGGTCGTCTCCCGGGTCTTTTCGCCGCTCTTCGATGATGTCGAGGAGCTCGCCGATCATCTCCGGTGTCCGGGCGACGGCCGCCTGATACTCGGACATCTCCTGGCCGTAGGCGGCGACCGCGTGGAAATACGCCGCGTAATGTTCCCACCTGGTCGGTGGCAGACCGAGGAGCTTCATCGTCCACAGCCCGGGCACGGGGTTGGTGAAGTCCAGCACCATGTCCATTCGACCCTCACCGATCTTTTGGTCCAAGAACCACGTGGCCGCCCGCTCCACGAACGGAAGGTCTCTGGCAACGGCGGGTGGCAGCATGAAGGGGTTGATGGCCCGCCGGAGCGCCGCATGGCGGTCGCCTTCGGCCTCGCCGATGCCGATGGCAGGTAGCCCCTCGGGCCGGGGTACGCCCACGATGCCGACGTAGGTCAATCCGTCCGGCCCGTCGTCCTCGAAGCGGGTCGTGAAGGTCTCGCTGTCGCGCGCCACCGCCGCCACCTCGTCGTAGCCGGTGACAAACCAGAAGCCGCCGTAGCGCGTGTTCCACACCACGGGACACCGCTGGCGCAGCTCGGCGTTGTGGGCATGGCGATCGGCCAACCACGACAGCGATTTGTGGTCGAAGTCCACTTCGGCTCGAACGCTCTCCATGCCCACTCGCTCCTGTTGGTGATCGGGCGCTCCGATAGTTCAAAGCTGCCTCGGTACCTGCACGATAGTTTCCGGGTGCGAACTCGGCATCGGCGTTGGGTGGCCAACAGGTTGACAAGGCTAACACTGTAAGCCATACTAGCTAACAACGTTAGCCTCCGACGACCGAGGCCCGTCAGAGAGGAGTGAACCGATGGAGGATGAGGTGGCGCACTACGCCAAGCCCGGCCTGATGGTGAGGAAAATCATGAACCCCGTTGTCATGGTCATGATGCGCGCCGGGATCAGCGTGTGGGGGAGTCGGACCCTCGAGGTCCGGGGGCGTGCGAGCGGCGCACTGCGGCGCACGCCGGTGAACCTGCTCGAGGTGGATGGCCGCCAGTATCTGGTGTCTCCCCGGGGCGAGGGGCAGTGGGTGAAGAACGTACGCGCCGATGGCGGTCGCGTGGCTCTGCTTCTCGGCCGTCGTCGCGACGAGCGCGTTGCCCACGAGATACCGGACGGCGAGAAGTCACCGATCCTGCGCGCCTACCTTCGACGATGGAAGACGGAAGTGGGCATCTTCTTCGACGGCGTGACCGCCGAGTCGCACGAGGAGGACCTGCAGCGGATCGCCCCCGACCACCCGGTGTTCCTTCTCTCGACGTCACAGCACTGACGGCGCGCCCGAGGGTGCCCGACGCGGATCTCCTCCCCAACGAGTTGCAACGTCCCCTTGTAGCGCCGACCCGATCCGCGCGCGTGTCCGAATCGGCGGCTGCGGCTCGCCACGTGCTGGAAGGGGAGGGTGCGGCCGCGCTCACCATGCGCCGGTTGGCCGAGGAAATGGGAATCCAAGCGCCGTCTCTCTACAAGCACTTTTCCGGCAAGGCAGACCTCGAGCTTCTCCTGGTGGAGGACGCGATGTTCGAGATCGGCGAGGTGACACATCAGGCATTGCGCAGTAGGGGACCCGGAAGCCCGTTGCTGGAGCTGCTCTTCACCTACCGCACGTACGGCCTCGCCCATCCGAACCTTTATCGGCTGGCAACGGGTGGGCGTCTTCCCAGAGAGCGACTGCCGGATGGATTGGAGGCGTGGGCGGGCAACCCCTGGTTTGTCGCCACTGCCGATTCCTCTTTGGCCCAGGCGCTCTGGTCGTTTGCACACGGCATGGTGATCCTCGAGCTCGACGATCGCTACCCTCCGGGATCGGACCTGGGGAGCACGTGGCGGGTGGGCGCCGCCGCGTTCGATCACGCGGCCGGCCGCACGCGGGATGGCTGACGGTTGGGCGGGAAGGTTCCTCAGCCCACGTTGATTTTCGTGAAATCCCAGCTGACGATCTTGTCGGGCACGAGACGGACCCAGGCGTGGCGACCATCGGCCACGAACGTTCCCCCGGCGTACTTCTCCCCGAAGAGGCGCTCGGGTACCTCTACCGCCGGGTCAGGCTCGCTGCCTCGCGGCACCGTGCCGACCTGCTCGACTCGCCCCAGAAGCTCCACCCCACGTAGGTCGAGGAACTCCACGCCATCGTCCACGATCACGGCCACCCGCGGCTCGAACTGAAGGTCGGCCCAGCGTTGACTCTTGACAATGGTGTTGAGCCAGAGAGCGGTGCCGTCCCAGACGAACCAAAGGGCCGAGTTGTGCGGGCGGCCGTCGGCGCTCACCGTTGCCACACGGCACGTCCGCTGTGAGCGGAGGAACTCGTCGCGCTCCTCTGTCGACAGCGCAATCTTCCGACCTCGACGCTGCTCCTTCACTCTCTCCTCCTGTCCGCGTCACTCATCGAGAGAACGCTTGGCTGGGTGTGGGAAGGCGGAGTGCCCGGCGCGGCGTCCCCCGTTGGGGCACGGCCGACGTCGGGACCACGGAGGTGGAGTCCACGCTCCGCTTCCACACCATCTACCCGGCGATTCGCGCCGCAGCGTCCTCGGCCTGAGGAATTGCATGCTCCGTCACCAGGAACGCAAATCTCCCACCCACGTCCGGGCGGCGCAAATGACGGAACAGCCCGCCAGAAGAGGCGGCCGCTCACCGGGCGGTCCGCCCGGGATGCCGACTGACGCAGGCTCGACTTGACTCTTTTGTCGAAATTGCTAGTGTACAGCCGCTCCGTCTACGCGGGATGTTTTGAGAGTGTGCTCGGATTCGCAGAGGGGGGCTTTGAGCGTGAGACCGTGGTTTGATGTGAGCGACCGAGCCGGAGGGTGAGCGGATGCTGCCGTACGTACTAGCCGGTTTGGCGCTCGGTGCCATTTACGCCATCGCGGCGTCGAGCCTGGTCGTCACGTACGTTTCGGCAGGAGTCCTGAACTTCGCCTTCGGGTCGATGGCCTACTTCGTGGCCCGCTTTTACTACTGGCTCAACTCGCAACACAATTGGGGAACCGACACGGCCGGAGCCTTTTCCCTCTTGGTCGTGGCGCCGCTGCTGGGTGTCCTGCTCTACGCGCTCCTCTTCCGGCACATCCGGGGAAAGCCGACCTTGGTAAAGCTGGTCGCCACCATCGGTCTCTCGGTCGCACTGCCCCCCATCGCGGACATCACCTTCGGCACGCAGTCCATCACCTCCGCTCCCGGCCTGGCGTCGCTGTCGGACACCCCGTTCGATTTCCTGGGGACGCCGCTCACCACCAACCAGATCATCATCTACGGGTTCTTGGCCTTGGTGGTCGTCCTCGGCACCGTCGTTCTCCGGCTCACGGATGTGGGACTGCGGATTCGGGCCTTGGTCGACTCGGAGGCCATGGCGTCGCTTTCCGGTACCAACCCCGGTCGGGTGGCGGTCGGGGTGTGGGCGTTCACCGCCACGCTGGCCGGTCTCGCCGGCATCCTGGTGGCCCCGTCGCAAGGGCTGACGACGGCCGGCATGACGCAACTGATGGCGGCCGCCTTCGCGGCGGTGGTGGTGGCGCGCCTGCACTCCCTGACCGGGGCGGTCGCGGCAGCACTGGCAATGGGCGTGGTGACCGATGTCATTCAGAAGTACCTGCCGCCCAACAGCCCCTTCACGGCCGCGATCATCCCGAGCATCCCGTTCGTCTTCATCGTGGTGGCCCTGATCTACTACCTCCTGCGGGAGGGGTCGCTCGACGAGAATGTCGGTCTGGCCGGGCCCTTGGATCAGGCGGTCAAACCGGCCAACCAGAAGGTCGGTATGACGGCGACGGGGAATCAGAGGGGCCCCGGGGCGTTGCTCGGCCTCATACCGATTGCGATCGTGGCGGCGGTCCCTCTGATCTTCCATGGATCCGCCTACTGGCTCGGGTTGGTCGCTCTGGGGATGTGCTACGCGGTCCTCTTCCTGACCTTCACGCTCGTCACCGGTGAGGGGGGCATGCTATGGCTCTCGCAGGTCATCTTCGCCGGGATCGGCGCGCTGTCAGCTGCCCAGTTCGTACAGGACTGGCACGTGCCCGTCCTGCTGGCGATCGTCATGGGGGGCGTCATCGCCGCGGCGTTGGGTGCGGTCATCGGTCTGCTCACCCTACGACTCGGTGACCTGTATGTGGCCCTTGTGACATTGACCTTCGGCCTCTTGGTGGAGGGGTTGGTCTTCACCATGAACCGCTTCGCCGAGGGCGGGCTCGGTGTGACGATCAACCGGCCGCAGTTCGCCCAGGGCAATTTGGCGTTTTGCTATCTGACCTTTGCCGTGTTCCTGGTCTTCGGCATCCTCCTGCTCAACCTGCGTCGCTCGACGAGCGGTCTGGCGTTGCGAGCCGTGCGCGACAGCGAGCCCGCCTCTCGCACGTTGGGGCTCAGTGTGCTCCAGGTGAAGGTCATCGTCGGATCGTTGGGCGCCTTCGTCGCCGCAGTGGGCGGCGGCTTTCTCGCCCTCTATGCGGGGATAGCCCAGCCCCTGTCCTACGACACGTTTGCCGGTTTGATCTGGTTGGCCGTGGTGGTGACCTTGGGCGTCCGCTCAATCTCGGCCGCGGCGATTGCCGGGTTGGTGTTGCCGCTGTCCCAGGGAGTGGTGGCGACGTACCTCCCGACCCGCTGGGGCGAGGTGCCCGCCATTTTCTTCGGTCTGGGTGCGATAGCCGTCGCCCAGCATCCGGAGGGTGCAGTCCTCCAGAATGGTGCCCAGATCCGGGGGTTCATAGCCAGGAAAACTTCCGGCGCAGGTACCCCGGAGATTGCCCCCCACGCCGGAAGAGAAGGAGCCGGCGATCCGGTTGTCAGCTCGGCGGTCGGATCGGGCCTGCCCGATGTGGACGCCAAGGCGGCTCCATGACCCTGACCGGGCCTCCGGCCGATGTGAGTGTCAACGGAGCCGCGGGCACCGGCGAGTCCCCCGACAGCGGCCGTCTGGAGTGCCGCGGGGTGACCGTGCACTTCGGCGGCCTGGTCGCTCTACGCGACGTCGATCTTGCGGTGTCACCGGCGACGATCGTCGGGCTGGTCGGCCCCAACGGCGCCGGCAAGAGCACCCTCTTCGGGGTGCTGTCGGGGCTGCTCCGGCCAACGGCCGGAACGGTGCTGTTGGACGGCGAGGATCTCACGAGCTCCCGCCCGCAGATTCGGGCGGACCGCGGGTTGGCCCGCACCTTCCAGCATCCGGAGCTGTTCACCGATCTGACCGTGCGTGAGCACGTGTTGATCGGGTATCGGGTGCGGCACGCCAAACGGCGCATCTGGTCGGACCTCTTGACTATGGGCAGTCTTCGGCCTATCGATCCGGAGGAGAGAGCGCAGGTCGACGAGTTGGTCGAGCTGCTCGGACTGAGCTCTGTGGCGGATCGCCAGGCCCTCGGGTTGCCGCTGGGCTTTGCGCGACTGATCGAGTTGGGCCGCGCGCTGGCGACCTCGCCGCGGATACTCCTCCTGGACGAGCCCTCTTCCGGGTTGGACTCGACAGAGACGGAACTCTTCGAGAGCACCCTTCGCCGCGTGTCCGAGGAGCGTGGCATCTCCGTCTTGCTCGTCGAGCACGACGTGGAGCTGGTCATGCGCATGTGCAGCAAGATCTACGTCCTGGACTTCGGGGCCATGATCGCGAACGGGTCGCCCGAGGAGGTGCGTGCCAATCCCGACGTGCGGGCCGCCTACCTCGGTGAGGAGGTCTCGTCCGAGGGCGTGGAGCAGCCCGACGAGCTGATCCTGACCGACTCCTCGCCGGCCCGGCCGTCGGAGGAGAGCGCGGCCTCCTCGGAGCAGGTGTCCGGTGCACCCTCTCTGGTCGTCAGGGATCTCTCTGTGCGCTACGAGGACGCCATCGCCCTCACCGGACTGTCGTTCACAGTGGGTGCCGGCAAGGTGCTCGCCGTGCTGGGCGCCAACGGTGCCGGCAAGAGCAGCCTGGCTCGAGCGGTGTCGGGGTTGGTGCGCCCGTACGGAGGCAGCGTCGTCTTCGCCGGCGAGGAGATCGCCAACTGGCCGGCCCACCGGATCAGACGGGCCGGCCTGGTGCACCTACCCGAGGGCCGGGGCATCTTCCGCGGACTCACCGTGCTCGACAATCTCCGCATGGCCGCGGCGAACGTGCACGGCCGCCACGGGCGGCGGGAGGCGGTGGAGCTGGCTCTGACGATCTTCCCCGCTCTGGCTACGCGCCGTCGCCAGGTAGCCAGCTCTCTCTCGGGCGGTGAGCAGCAGATGCTGTCGCTCGCCCGGGCGCTGGCTTCCGCGTCCAAGTTGGTGATCGCCGACGAGCTGTCGCTCGGTCTGGCTCCCAAAATGGTGGATCTCGTCTTCGACGGCCTGGCCAGCGCGCGTGAGGCGGGAGTGACGGTGATCATGATTGAGCAGTACGTCCACCGGGCGCTGGCGTTCGCCGATGAGTGCCTGGTCCTCCAACGGGGTGAGCTGGCATGGGCGGGACCCGCAAAATCGGCCGGCAAAGAGGTGTTGAGCCACTACCTGGGCGACGCAATGGTGGCGACCTGAGCAACAGGACCCTGGCCGCCTCCTCGTGTTCGGGCCGGCGTGCTCAGTCCGGGCGAAGGCTACGGATGAAAAGCCGCACGGCGACCTCGGTGTGGTACTCCTGGGCAGCGGGGCTCCGACGTATGCCGAAGGACGCCAGCCTGGCGGGCATGCTCCCCACCATGGCGAGAAAGTGCTCGGCGAGTATGTCCGGGTCTTCCGCCACGATGGCCCCCAGTGCCGCGTGCCGCATGAGCAGATCGACCACAAGCTGCTGGCGGGGCCAGAATGCAGCGGCCTGTGTCCGGCGGGCGATGTCGGGAAAGCGCGACGCCTGCGCGATGGCGATCCGGCTGAGGCTCACCATGGAAGGATCGAGCGCCCGGCGCAGCGCCGAGTTGGCGATCGCCGTCAACGCGACCTGCAGATCGTCCGGGTCGGGAGGATCCGGCTCGGGCGTAGGCCAATCCGCCCGTTGTATCGCCCATTCGAGGACGGAGCTGAAGAGGGTCTCCTTGCTGGCGAACCGGGCATAGAGCGATACCTTCGTCGTACCGGCAGCCTGAGCCACCGCATCCATCGTGGTGCCCTCGTAGCCGCGCTCGAGGAACAGCCGGAGCGCGCATTCGCGCACATCGTGGTCGAGCTGGGCGGCCTGCTGCGCCGTCGGCCGGCCACTGCCGAGGGGTCGGGAACGCCGACGGAGCTCACTCAGGGCAGGTAATGCCCCCAGTCGTGGCGCACCACGGTGTGGAACGGCGCGGCGAGGAGCGGGGTGACGGGCAGGCTGTCCCATCGACGCTGCAGGACCGGGCGGAGCCGCTCGGCTGTCTCGGCGGGTTCTCCGTCGAGAAAGAGGTAGGTGATCCGCAGTCCGGGGTTGTCGGAATTCGGGTGAGGGGCGTTGATCGGGATTCCCGTGCCCCACCACGCTCCGGCTACTCCGTCGACGGCGATGAGCTGCGTCGGAAGTGCCTCCCCCCGCTCGAGAAGCACGTACACCCCCCGTGCCGGCCACCAGGGGAGCACATCGGCACCCACCTTGATCCGCGGTGCCGCCGCGGTCCCGTCCAGGTGATACCCCGCCAGCTCCAGCAAGGGCATCTTGGGGATCGACGCATGGAAGGGTTGACCGAGCCGGTACGCGTTCCGGCCGGCATTCGTCAACGCCAGACTCAGAGTTTCGAACGCCTCGAGCCCGGCCACATCCGCGAAGAAGTACGTCATCAGATGATCGATCTCGTCGTACTGCCCTCCGCTGGCGGCGCGGGCGGCGCGGCACGCAGGAGTCGACACCAACCGCCGCGACGCCCGGAGGGTGGGGAGCCGGTGCTGCTCGGCCTCGTGATCGAGGCCGTGCCACTCTATGTACTCCGCGTCCCGACCCTCCGGGTTGCGGGCCGACATCGAAACGAAGATCGTCGTGACGTCCGTTCGGCCGGTGGCGAGGATTTCGGGCACGTCGTCGGAGGGGGTGCCCGTCAGGGCCGGCATGGATGTTCTACCTCGAGCGGTAGGCCGCGGCGAACGCCCGTAGCTCGCGTGCGATGTCGGGCCCGGCGGGCGTGTACATGGCCTCGCTGAAGCCGGCCTCCGAAAGCCGATCGAGCTCTCGGCCGATGTCGGCCGGGTCTGCGACCATGGTGTCGACGTCAATGTGCTCGAGGAGGGGCACGTCGCGCTCGGTCAGATGGGTGACGTGGCCCTGGAAGGTGAGCAGGTGACGTTCGGCTGCGGGAGCCAGTGCCTCGAGCGCGGCCCGCCACTGCGAGCCGCCCGGCCTGGCGTCGACGGACTCGGCACCTCCTACGGCATAGGCGGTGTGCCAACCGACGACTCGCCAGGGCCCTATCGCCTCCCGCACCCGGCTCGACTTCCGATCCTCTCCGGGTTCGAGCACCGTGCCGGACACCATCGTTGCGGTCGGCAGTGTGGGGTGCGGCGGACCGATCGTCCCGTCCGCCACCTCCGGTGCACGCTGGTTGCCGCGCGGGCCGAGCACGCTGAGCCACAACGGCACGCTGATCGGGCGCGGCGCCGCCATGCCGGTCCACTGCTCCATGCGGGCAGCCTTCCCGTCGAGGTAGACAACCTCCCCGGCGAGCAGACGGCGGAGGGTCGCCACGTACTCGATCAGCGAATCGAGTGCCATGGGTCGCTGACCGATGGCCATGCGTGCCGTGTACCCGGTACCGAAGCAGGCCCGGAAGCGGGCGTCGGACAGCCGGGCGATCGTGGCGATGCCCGACGCCATCGTCATCAGGGAACGTTGGGTCGGGATGAGTACCGCGGTGGCCAGACCGATGCGCCTCGTGCGCACCGCGGCCAGTGCCAGGTGAGCGAAGGCATCCTCCCAGAGCGGCGCCGAGTCGAAGATCCACACCCGCGTGTAGCCCAGCTCCTCGGCCAGCACCGTCAGGTCGGCGAAGTCGGGCCCCGGCGGGAGGCCGCACGACAGCTCGAGTTCACCCACCTCGCTCAGGGAGCGGGCTCAACAAGGCATTCCAGCGCCGCGGCGCCCGAGTCGGGGACGCGGGGCTGGCCCCAGCACTCCACCGGGAAGGACACCATGATCATGGAGTACAGGAGGTGCATGAGATTGAGGACGTCCTCGGGCATCGCGTCGAGCGGGTACTGGTTGCAGTACGCGATGGCAGCCGTCGCCACCGGTGTGATCGCGTTGTAGAACGCCCGCATGTCCTCCATGGAGCTCGAGATACGCCTGGCGTAGCGTTCGGTCTCGCTCGGCAAGCTCCATTCGGCGGCGAACGGCTCCAGCTCGGAGAACTCCGCCGGCAACATGGCGCTCATTCGGCGCCGACCCCGGCCTTCTTCTGGTAGTCCTCGACCCAGTCGGCCGTCACCTTGTGCAGGTGGCGGCAGAGGACCTCCTGGTCGTTCAACGGGAATCTGTCGAGCACGCGCGACTCCAGCATGGTCTGGGTGGCTTCGAGGGTGTTGGCGTCCTGGAGGGCGTACTCCTTGAACGACACAGCGGCCATCTCGTGGGCGATCCGCTCCTCGGCCGTCTTGGCCGGTACGAAGTACAGCGTGCCTTCGAAGGTGTGGCTTCTCTCCGACGTCGGCCAGTAGTGGTAGGTGAGGTACCAGCCCTGGGCCCAGAAGAGGATCACGAAGTTCGGGAAGAGCTGGAACGAGTCCAGGCCCCAGGGGTCGCATCCCGCCGGGTTGAGGCCTGCCGGCAACGTGTCGACCCCGAGATCGGGCGTCTCCCAGGCGCCGAACAGGCCGCTGCGGGTGATGTCCTCCATCGGCTTGCGCATGTCTTTGTCCATCTCCCAGACGCGGATGCCCGAGGTGCTGACCAGACGGTGCGGACCGTCGATCCGGTAGTAGGGCGCTTCGAATCCGCTCTCCCGGGCGGGCGCGGCGAACTTGGGCGGCGTCTGGTTCGCGTGAAGGACGGGTGCGTGGTAGAACTCCTGAAAGGCGTCCATGAAGAGCTTCCAGTTGGCGTTGACCTCCGTCTTGTAGTACCAGCGCTCCGACATCTGGTCGAAGGGGTAGCCCTCGAGGGCGGTGATCATCGGGCCGAGGAACTCCGTGAGGCTCTGCTCGGGCTCCTTCGCCAGGTTGATGAAGATGAAGCCCTCCCAGACGTCACAGTGGATGGGGACCAGCCCGTACTGCGACGTGTCGAGGTCAAAGAACTCGCCCTCTTGTTGGACGTAGGTCAGCGCGCCCTCCAGGTCGTAGCGCCAACCGTGGTACTTGCAGGTGAACTGCCGGCAGGTGCCCTTGGTCTCCTCCCGCGGGAAGTCGTTCCATACCAGCTTGTTGCCGCGATGGCGGCAGATGTTGTGAAAGGCCCGCACCTTGCCGTCGCTGCCACGCACGACGACCACCGAGGTGCTGGCCACGTCGAGCTCCTTGGTGAAGTAGCTGCCGTTGCGGGGCACCAGATCCACCCGGCCCACATTCAGCCAACTCCGCTTGAAGATCGCCTCACGCTCGAGCGCGTAGAACTCGGGCGAGATCGAATCCTCGTAGGACACCGGTTCGGTGCCCAACTCGGGGTAATGCTTCGTCCAACTGCCCTCAGGCGGCTTGGGCCAACGAGACATTGCTGCTCCTCCAGATCTGACGTGCGGCGAAGGGTGGTGACGAAACGGGCCGTCCCGTCGGAGGACCGTTGCTGCCGTCGCCGATCCCCTCCAGGCCCCCGTGTCGTCGCACACCGACCTCCTCGAGCTTGTCCCAGCTGCGGATTACTCGACTAGTGTTCATCGACTGCTTAACACATCCGGGCAGTGTGGATCAAGAAACCGAGCGAGGAGCGGCAGATGCCGAAAGGTTATGTGATCTTGACGGAAGCCGTTCACGATCCGGCGGGTATGGAGGCGTACAGCAAGGCGTCGGGAGCCTCTCTGGCCGCATACGGAGGAACCCCGCTGGTCGTCGACGAGCACGTCGAGGTGGTCGAGGGCGAGTGGCATGGCACCCGTACGGTGATCGTCGAGTACGAATCGGTGGAGAAGGCACGCGAGTGGTACGCATCGGACTCGTATCAGGCGGCTGTGCCCTTGCGCCAGGCGGCGTCGGAGTGCAACGTGGTCATCACCTCGGGATTCGTGCCCCGGCGTCCTTGACCCGGCCGCTACGGCCGAGGCGCCCGGCCGCCGTTCGCGGGTCCCACTATGCCGGGGTGAACTCTATGTACAGCTCGGTCAGTCCCCGGAGGATGAAGGTCGGCACGTAGGAGTAGCGGCGCTCACCGGCGGGCCCGTGATGGTCCTCGGAGATGCGGATCTCCGTGGTCCGATCGAGGAGGCGCTCGAGGCTGACCCGAGCCTCGGTGCGGGCGAGGGGCGCCCCGGGACACGTGTGGATGCCGCGTCCGAAGGACAGGTGCTGACGTGCATTGGCGCGCTCGGCGTCGAAGGTCGCCGGATCGTCGAATCGCCGTGGATCACGATTGGCCGCGGCGTTCAGCAGCATGACCGTGGTGCCGGCCGGAAGTGCCTGGCCCCCGAGCGTCGTCGGAACCCGCGACAGGCGGAAGTCGCCCTTGACCGGGCTCTCCATGCGGAGCATCTCTTCGACGAAGTTGGGGATCCGATCGCGCTCCCTCCGGAGCAACTCTTGAAGTTCAGGCTCTTCGGCGAGCAACTGCACGGCGGAACTCAGGAGGCGCACGGTGGTCTCCTGGCCCGCCGCGAACAGGTTGGAGGCGACGCGGACGGCGTCGATGACCTCGGGCGTCGAGCCGTCGGGGAAGAGCGCGGTGGCGAGGCCGGTAAGCACGTCGTCGCGTGGGCGGAGGCGGCGGTCCTCGACGTACGTCGTGAACTGCTGATAGAGGTATTCGAGGGGCGAGTGCGACAGAGTGTCCTCGCCGAGGCTCCCCAGGCCTCCGGTGTTGAGGAGCGCCTGTTCGAATCGCGGGTGATCCTCCTCGGGTACTCCGAGGAGGTCTGCGATGACGAGCATGGCGAACGGGCTGGCGAACTCGGTGATGAACTCGCAGTTGCCGCGGGACAGGAATACGTCCAGCTGACGATCGGCGAGACGCCACATGAACTCTTCGTTTCCGCGCAGACGCTTCGGCGTGATCAACCGCATCAGCAAGGCCCGGTGGTCGGTGTGCTTGGGTGGATCGAACGTTGGGAGCTGGTCGCTCATGGGGAGCTCGTCACGGTGCCGCTCAATGAGCTCGGTCACGTCGTCACCCACCAGCGGAACCGGTAACCCGGGGAATGGCCCCGTCACCGAGGTACAGGACGAGAATGTGTCAGCGTCGTTGTACACGGCCAACGCCTCGTCGTACCCGGTCACCATCACGACGTCGTGATGGGGCTCGCGCCGTACGGGACATTGGGCGCGGAGGGCCTCGAAGTAGGGATACGGATTGACAAGCATGGTTTCGTCCCGGAAGAAGTCGATCGCCTCGACATCGTTCACGGCTGGTGGCGTCGTCACGGGCGTAGCCCTCCGCGATGTAGGTGTTGTGCCATCTGTGTCGCTCCTCCTCGGCGGACGCCGCTGCGTTGTGCCGGGCCGTGTGCTGATGTTTTCGGTTCTGTTCTCGGTTCTTGACGGGTACGATAGCTCGACGGTTGCGCCAGGAGACTCCGAGTGACGAGGGCAACGGTGCTGCGAGCCCACTCGCCGCGCTAGGGAGAGATGCCCATGCCGTGGAGGATGAGCTCCCAGACCGCCTCTGCACTGTCGGCGCCATCGGCGCGAACGGGCTGACTGCTGATCGTCGACGCGAACGCGTTGAACGCGGCCACTTGGATCAGGACTCCCCCGAGCCGGCGGCGGTCGAGGCCCGGGCGTAGCACGCCGGCCTCCGCAGTGGCGTCGATGAGCTCCTCCACCAGCGAGACCAGTGGCGTGAAGGCCCTGGCCGCCTCGTGTGGGTAGGCGAGCAGGAGCTGCTGAGCGAACTCGGAGAGCACGGGGTCGGGGCCCCGTTGCCCCGATGCCACATCTCGTACCGGGCGGCACACAAGGTAGTACTCGACGGTGAAGCGATGGAGCCGTTCCAGAGGGTCCTGCTCGGTCGCAACGACGTCGCGCAGACGCCCGGCAGCCGAGTGCATCGACTCCTCGAAGAGCGCCAGCAAGAGCTCGTGCTTGCCGGCAAAGTGCTGATAGAAGCTGCGCAGCGACTGGCCAGAGTGCTCGACCACGTCCTGGACCGTGAACTCCTTGCCCCTCGAGCCCCGTGTGAGCTCGAGGGCGGCGTCGAGGAACCGTTGGACCCGGAACTCGGCGCGCGTACGGGCGGGATCGAGCGATCGGGCCACCGCCTGGGCCCGCCAGCTCGTCGTCGCCTCGTCGGGTGGACCGGTGGCCGGTGGATCGTTCCGTGTCATGGGCAGGGCGTGTGCGGCGACGGGAGCCGGACTCATCCCGCGGCGGTTGCGGAGGTCGGGTCGAGGTTGTAGTCGTCGAAGACCGGGACTCGGCGCATCCGCTCTCTCCTCTGGACCGGTGAGAATCCCATTATCGCTGATGAGAGGTCTACTCGCAACACTGCAAACCTCATTCACCCGTGGCAACGGATCCGCAGTCAGGGCTCGGCGGGAAGCTGAGGGAAGAGTCTGATGTACCCGAGGACCGATGGTGCCTCGGGCGCGGGGTTACGCGAAGGCCGGCAGCACCTGCTCTTCGAAGAGGCGCAGGCTCGACCAGGCCAGATCGATCGGCATGCCACCACAGAGCGGGTGGAAGAAGGCGAACGGGAACGGTGCGGCCTTCTGCTCCTCCACCAGCTGCTCGGGAGTCAGAACCCGGTACTGGTCGGTGGCGCGCAGCTCGTCGGTGTCGGCCACGCTGTGATAGGGGCTGGCGACGTCGTCCTGGGCTTGCCAGACGCCGTAGGCGTTGGTCTCGTGAAGAAAGAACGGCGCCATCTGCTCCCACCCCTTCTCGGGATCTTCGGCCAGCGCCACCGTCTGGTTGGCCCCGATCGGGCTCGGACCGGGGTCCGGGCGGCCGAGCTTTTGAACCTCGTCGCGGTAGAACTGCCAGACGTCCGCCGTCGTGGGGATGAATCCGTCGGCGATGCGGGCGGCCCGCTGCGCCGCCGGCTTGCTGCTGCCGCCGAGCGAGATGCTCGGACCCCCGGGCCGGAACGGTGTGGGCGTAATGTGCACGGTGCGGCCGCGGTACTCGAACGGCTCGCCGGAGAAGGCCGCCTTCAACACGGCGAAGGTCTCGGCCACCCGCCTGCCCCGCTCGTTCATGGGTACGCCGAACATCGAAAACTCCTCGTGCACATAGCCACCGGCCAGGACCATGTCGAGCCGCCCCCTGCTGAGGTTGTCGAGCACGATCAGGTCCTCGGCGAGGCGCAACGGGTCGTGGAAGGGGGCAATAAGGGCGGCCAGCATCAAGCGGGCGCTCGTGGTGCGGGCAGCCATGGCGGCGAGCATCGGGATGGGACTCGGGAGGTAACCGTCCGAGGACCCATGATGCTCCGAGACCCCGATGGTCGTGCAGCCCAGCGTGTCGGCCCACTCCGCCATGTCGAGGGCCGCCGCGTAACGGTCCGCGGTGGTCGTGGCTGCGAACTCGGGGTTACGGAAGTCGAAGCGGAGGCCGAAGTACATGGCCGGAGCCTAATCCCGCGCGACTGTGGCCGGCCGCCTTCCCGTCCCGAAGTCCGACGGCGTCACCCCTCCAGGAAGGCGGAGCCATGGGTCATGATCTCGACGGCCTGGCGGCGAGGGAGTGGGCCGAATGGGGAGGGGTCGGGAGGGAACGTCGGACCGTGGGCCAGGTTGTCGAGCATGTCGCGGGCGACGTCGTCGGGATCGGCCATGCCGTCGACCTCTCGGCCGTTGAGCACCCGACGGAACGCCGGGGTGTCGGTCTGACCCAACACCATGGCCAGCACATCGACACCCTGCGGGCCCAGCTCGGCCCAGAGCGACTCGGCGAGCAGCAGATCGAATGCCTTTGTCGCTCCGTAGACCGCGATGTTCGCCCCACCCGCCCAGGCGGCACCGGATGTGACCAGGACGATTCCTCCCCTGCCCCGCTTCACCATCAGCCCTCCGAAATGATGCGTGGTGCCTACCACCGTGGTGCAGTTGCGGGCGACCATTCCCTCCCACACCTCGACGGGCTTGTCGAGAAAGCGCGACATGTTCGGATCGGCCCCTGCGTTGTACACCAGCAGACCGACGTCGATGTCGTCCACCGCCCGGGCGAGCGTGGAGGCGGCTCCGACGTCGCTGAGGTCGAGCACCACCGTTCTGGTCTTCCCGGCAACCGTCGACGCCACCTCGTCGAGCGGCCCCTGGCGGCGGGCCACCAGCACGACGTTCACGCCCCGCGCACCGAGAAGCCGGGCGACCGACGCCCCAACCCCCTCTGACGCTCCCGCGACCACGGCCCACGGCCCATAGCGTTCGGCAAAGTCCATGGCCGGCATGCTAGGGCGCCGTGGAGCGGCCTGCCGAGGTTTCGAGAGCGGGCCTGCCCGCGCTGATTCTCCGGGTATCGCTCGAGAGCGACCTCAGGGGCAGATGTACTTGCCCCCCTCGAGGGTGACGAACTTCCCGTCCTTGATGCCCATCTCGTAGAAGCAGCCGATCTGATGGTCCTTACCCTTGGCGAAGGTGAGTGGGGGAGTGAGACCACCGAGGGTGTTGCCCTTGAAGGACTCCAGACCGTTGGTGAACTCGGCGGCGGTCGGCGTCGCGCTCAGATGTCCGGCCTCACCCGCCGCCAGAGCCTCCTGGCCGCCGGCCCAGGCGGTGATGTACGTCTCTCCGAAGTCCACACTGGTGGGGATGGAGGGCTGGTACTTGTCGAAGGCGGCGAACATGTCCTTGGTCGCCGCATCGTGGACGAACCAGGGGAGGTCCTCTTGGACGTCGATGTTCTTCTGCATGGCCGGGACGGTCAACCAGGAGCTCGACACGGTGCCGCCGGCACCGAGCTCAATCGGGTCGTAGCCCTGCTGGGCGCAGTCTTGGGCCACTTTGGTCACGATCTCCGACGCGTCTCCGACGGTGATCGCCTGCGCGCCGGCCTGCTTGGCGGCGAGGCACTGCGCCGCGTAGTTGGGGGAGGCGAAGGCGATACCCGACTTGTAGACGATCTGGGTGCCGTAGCCCTCCTTCTGCAGCGCGGCGGCCAACTGCGGCACCGCCTGGGCGCAGACCGCCACCTCGACGCAGTACATGGAGGCCAGCTTCTTGACGTGCGCCAGCTTCAGTGCGATGGCCTCGGAGACCACCGCATAGTTGAAGGTGGTGCCCTGGGGGTAGAAGTCGGGATTGGACTGTCCGGCGTAGCTCTCCGGGTTGCCGAAGACCGGGATCTTCTGCTGCTCGATGTAGGTGGCCCAGGAGGGATCCTCGTCGCTGTTGTCGAACAGTCCGATGATGTGGTTCTGGGTGACCAGATCCTGCACATCGGCCAGCGAGGTGGCCGGGTTGAGGGCGTCGTCTTTAATGACGAGCTGGACCTGGTGGCCGGCGATGCCCCCGTGGGCGTTGGTCCACGATGCCCATGCCTCGAGCACGTTCGACGTACCTGCGATGGCCGACGCCTCCGCGCCGGTGCAGCTGCAGATGTCGCCGAACACCACCGGCGACCCGGTCGACGCCCCGGCCGGTTGGCCGATGGCCCCCGTCGCCACGGTCAGGCCGGCCGCCATGGCCATCACCGTCAGCAGCCGCGCACCGAACCAGGTACGACGCGCCGAAGCTATTCCCATCATTGCTTACCCCCCGTGACACTCAGGTCTTGCCCGGCCGTCCTCGGCCGAGGGGAATACTACGCTTCCGCGGCAAATGTTGCAATAGCGTGTCAGTTTCTGGGGAGGCCGTTCGTCCGCCGTCTCATGATGCCGGCGTCGTCCCCTCGGCCAGTGAGGCCTTGTACAGCACGTTCGCGGCGAGCCGCATGTGGGCCGCGTCGACGAGCTTCCCCTCCCTCCCGATCGCCCCCACGCCCTCGGCTTCCGACCGGCGGTACGCCTCCATGGACTCCCGCGCCTCTTCGATCTCGCTCTTGGTGGGGGCGAAGACCTCGTTGGCGATGGCGATCTGGTCGGGATGGATCGCCCATTTGCCATCGAAGCCGAGCAGACTGGCGTGTACGGCCGATCGCCGGTACCCGTCGCGGTCCTTGTAGGCCGGATAGGGCGCGTCAATGGCGTCGATGCCCGCGCCGCGCGCCGCAGTCAACACCTGGACCCGGGCAAAGTGCCAGAAGTCGCCCGGGTACTCACTGATCGGGTCGAAGTTCCCGTCGACCCGGGCCCGCATGGAGGCGGAGAGATCGCCCGCGCCGAAGATGATCGCTTCCAGCCGGTCGCTGGCGCCGGCGATCTCGGCGGCGTTCGAGAGGCCCTCGGCTTCCTCAATCAACACCTCGAGCCCGATGCGCTTCGAGAGGCCGAGCTCGGTCTCGAGCTGCGTGAGGAGCACGTCGACCCACCACACGTCGCGGGCGGAGCGCGCCTTGGGCACGATGAGAACGTCCAACGACTCGCGTGCTCCCGTGACGACCTCAATGATGTCCCCGTGGCACCACTGCGTCTCGAGGCCGTTGATGCGGACCGCTCGGACGGTACGACCCCAGTCGAAGCTCGTCAGCGCACGAACCGCGATGCCCCGCGCCGCCTCCTTGACGACCGGTGCGCAGGCATCTTCGAGATCCAGGAAGACGAGATCGGCGCCCGAGCCCGCCGCTTTCTCACACATCCGTTCGCTGCTTGCGGGCGTCGCCAGTTCCGATCGCCGGGCACGAGGTTGTCGCATCGCCGCGTCAGGCCTTGGGTGCCGCATCGGGGCGGGCAAGGCCGAGGGTGTCACGCAGCGTCGTACCGGTGTAGTGGTCTCGAAACACGCCCCGGCGCTGGAGCTCGGGCACCACGAGCCGGACGACGTCCTCATAGGCGCCCGGTGAGTGCGTGGCGGCGATGACGAAGCCGTCACACGCCTCGGTCTCCATCCACTCCTCCATCTGGTCGGCGACCTGGGGGCCGGTGCCGACGAAACGGGGGCCCTGCAGCAGCGTGGCCCGATGTCCGGCCAGGTCGCCGAGGGTGACGGTATCTCCACCGATGTGTGCACGAAGGTTCTTCACCAGGCCTCGCATCCCTGACACCGATTCGATGAGCTCGTCGGTGATGGGCGAGTCGAGTCCGAGCCCGGCGAAGTCGTAGTTCATCAGCTCGGACAGCAGCGTCAACGAGGCTTGCGGGTCAACGAGCGAGTTGAGAAAGAGCTGCTCGCGCTCCTCGGCGTGTGACTGGGACTCGCCAACGACCGTGTAGACCATGGGCAGCATCTTCACCGATTCAGGATCGCGCCCGAACGTGGCGACGATCTCCTTTTGGTCCTTGTAGTGCGCGCGGGCGATGTCGAGGTCGGGGTCACCCGAGAAGATGAGCTCGGCCCAGCGAGCGGCGAAGTCGCGTCCCCGACCCGACGAACCGGCCTGCAGCAGGACCGGTCTGCCCTGCGGCGACCTGGGCACGGTGAGCGGGCCGCGCACGCTGAACCACTTGCCCTCGTAGTCGAGCTCGTGGACCTTGTCCGGGTCGGCGAAGTAACCGCTGGTCCGATCGAGCACCAGGGCATCGTCCTCCCATGTGTCCCACAGGCCCGTCGTCGCCTCGAGGAACTCGTCGGCCCTGTCGTACCGGGCATCGTGGTCGAGATGCTCCTTGAGCCCGTAGTTCTGGGCCTCGCTGTCGTTGACCGATGTGACCACGTTCCATGCCGCCCGACCGCCCGACAGGTGGTCCAGCGTGGCGAAGGTACGAGCGACGTGGAACGGCGCGTAGTAGGTGGTCGAGTAGGTCGCGCCGAGGCCGATCCTCTCGGTCGACGCGGCCAGGACACCGAGCACGATGCTCAGGTCCAGCTTCACCGGCCTGGCCCCCAGACGCACCGCATCGGCCACGGATCCACCGTAGATTCCGGGCATCGCCAGACGATCGTCGAAGAACATCATGTCGAAACAACCCTCTTCGAGCGTCCTCCCCAACTTGGCGTAGTAGCTCGCCTTGAGGAATCCGTGCTCGGTGGCCGGGTGGCGCCAGGACCCGGCGTACACGGTCGTGCTCCCTGCTTGCATGAAGCCCACCAACGACATCTGCCGTTTCTGCATCGCTCTCGAAGCTCCTTTTGCTGGCGCTGGTCGCCGTCTGCAATATAATATGTGATATGTCAGATTTCAAGCCGATCGGAGGGACCGTCCGGGCCCGGGCCGCGAACGAACTACGCGACCGGATTCTCACCGGTCGTCTGCGACCCGGTGCCCGACTCGACCTCGACGAGATCACGCGTGAGTTCGGCACGAGCCGCACTCCCGTCCGCGAGGCGCTGCTCGAGCTCTCCTACGAAGGCCTCGTGAACGTCACGCCCCGCAGCGGGATCACCGTTGTCGGGATCAGTCCCGAGGATGCGGTCGACAACTTTGCCGTCCTGGCCACCCTCGCCGGCAAGGCGGCCGAGTGGGCGACGGTGCGGATCACCCCGGAGGAGCGGGAGAACCTGCACGCCCTGGCGGACGCCGTCGCCGGCGCCGACGACGTCGTGGCGGCCAACTGGCGGTTCCACCGCGCCGTCAACCTGGCTTCGGGATCCCGGCGGCTCTTGACCTACGTGCGCCAGGCGGTCCGGGTGGTGCCGACGAGCTACTTCGAGCTCTTCCCCGAGCAGCTGTGGCGCAGCCAGGCGGACCACGCGGCCCTCCTCGACGCCATGGACAGGGGCGACGGTGTCGCGGCGCGGACGCTCGCCGAGACCCACGTCATCGACGCAGGTGCCGCGCTCGGCGACTGGCTCCGGACGAGGACGACCGAGCTCTCGACCCCCGCGCCTGATCAGCTCCATGCTCGGGCGGACTCCCTTGCCCGCCGGCGGGACAGCGCGTAGGGCCCGACGGTCAGAGGTCGAAGGCCGCGAGTTGCTCCTGCAACGGGCCTCGGACCCGGCGCTTGGTCGTGGCGAAGGCCCGCGCCGGCAGTGCTGCGGTCGATGCAGCGAACTCGCAGGCGCGGGGGAGGGGATCGTCCACGACCTCATCGAGGTACCCCATGGCCATGGCGTCCTCGGGCGAGGCGAGCCGTGCGAACATCGTCGCCGCCGTCAGGTACCGGCTCTCCAGGCGGTGTGTTGCGATGGCCACGACGAGTGAGGGCAACGCCATTCCGAACGTCACCTCGTTGAAGCCGAGTCGATACGTCCCGGCCCGACCGATCCGGTAGTCCGCGCACAACAGGAGCAGTGCTCCACCGGCAATGGCATGACCGGTGCACGACGCCACGACAGGAACCGGTGCCTCGACGACTTCTCTGTACAGATGACCCCCATTGGACAGGAGCGCCGAGGCGAGGGCCTTGTCCTCACCGTGTATCACGGCGAGGTCGAAACCGGCGGAGTAGTAGCCGTCCCTTCCGGTGACGACCAGGGGTTGACCGCGCTCCGAGGCGAGGGCGAGCGCCGCCCTGAGACCGTCGATGACCTCGGTCGAGAGGGCGTTCACCTTTCCGTCGTCGATCGTCGCCACAAGAACCCCGTCGACGTCCGCGGTACGGACCGTCATGCAGTCGCCGCGCCGCGCCGCGCCGCTCGGAACGTCATCGGTCACACACGATACTTTGGAATCCCGACGTGATCCTCATTGCGGCATTCCTGCGGGAGGAGAGGGAGAAGGAGTCGCTCAGGGCCGCGGCGATGCGCTGCGGGGGACGTCGCGGAACGCGACGTCCCGATCCAGCGCCCGCTCCCGGGGCATTCCGAGCACGCGCTCGCTGATGACGTTGCGTGCCATCTCGGTGGTGCCGCCGCCGATGCACGACACCTGCCGCATGAGGAAATCGCCGCCGCGCTGGGCCAACTCCCCGTCATCGTCGCTCCACGCCGCTCCGGCGGAACCGGAGATCTCGAACCCGATGGTGGTGATCCGCGCCGAGGTGATCCCGGAGAACAGCCGGCCGATCGCTGCCGACTGGTCCGGCATGGCACCACTCGACGTCCCTTCGCCGATCCTGCGCCGGAGCTCGTTGCCCACGAGCCTCAGCATTCGCTCCTCGCCGATGAGGTCTCGGATGTAGGGATCGTGAAGCCGGCCCGAGTCACGGGCGATGCCATGCACAGAGGAAGCTCCGCCGCCGCCGTGAGAGTTCCCGGCGGGGAGCGTCACCAGGGGTGAGTTGGTCAACATGCGCTCGTGGAACATCCAGCGTGTTCCCACCGTCCAGCCCTCGTCCACCTGCCCGATCCGGTCGGTGTCGTGCACCCGTACGTCGGTCAAGAACTCCTGGCAGAACTCCTTTGATCCGTTCAGCATCTCGATGCGGTGGACCTCGATACCCTCTCGGCGGAGGGGCAGTACGAACACCGTCAGGCCACGGTGCTTGGGGACGTCCCAGTTGGTCCGGGCCAGACAGAGAGCCCAGTCGGACCACCAGGCGCCGGTCGTCCAGATCTTCGACCCGTTCAGGACCCACTCGTCACCATCGCGAACCGCACTGGTCAGCGCGCCGGCGACATCCGAGCCGCCTCCCGGTTCGGAAAGGAACTGCATCCAGATCTCGTCGCCCTTCAGAATCGCCGGGATGTGTCGCTGCTTCTGATCCTCAGTTCCAAAGTCGAGGAGGACGGCGGCACAGGGCGAGAACGTCGGGGCCTGGATGCGCGCCGGGTACTCGTAGCCCGACAGCTCTTCGTTCAGCACGCGCTGATGCGCATGAGTGAGCCCCTGGCCGCCGTAGTCCCGAGGGAAGCAGATGCCGGCCAAGCCCGCGTCGAACAGCTTCCGCTGCACCTCTCGTTCACGGGCGACTGCAGCGAGCTCCTCCTGGTCGGTCAGGTCTGGCCGCAGAATGCCGCCCGACCCGTGGGGTGCCACGGGTCGGAGCTCGCTGCGGACGAAGGTCCGAGCCCGCTGCCGAAAGCTCTCGAGATCTTCCTCGTCACTCATGCGGCCCCCTTGTCTCGGTCGGTGGCGTCGGCCAGCCGCTGGCGATGTTCTGCCGGTGTGCCGTAGAGCGCACGGTTCACGGTCTGGCGCCGAAAGTACAGATGGAGATCGTGCTCGAAGGTCAACCCGATGCCACCGTGAAGCTGGACGCAGTCCTGCATCAGCTCGGTGCCGTAGTCTCCGATGAAAGCCTTGGCGGCACTCAGGAGCTCTTCGGCATCGGGGGAGCGGGTTGCCGCGGCGATGGTGGCGGCGTCGCTGATCGCGTGACTCGCCTCGAGCCACGTCTTCATATCGGCAAAGCGGTGCTTGAGCGCCTGATACGACGCCAGGGGGCGCCCGAACGAATGACGGTCGAACGCCCATTCGACGGTCATGTCGAACGCCGCCTGCATGGCTCCCACCGACTCCGCGCAGAGGATTGCCACGGCAATGTCGACTTGCCACTTCACCTGTCCGATCGCACCGCCGACCTCACCGATCACGGCGGAGGCGGGTAGCCGGACGTCGTCGAACGACACGATCGAGAACCGACGGGTCAGATCAACCGTGTGCAGTGCTGTGACGGACACGCCGGCCGTTCCTGCGGGTACGAGCACCTGCGTGTGACCTTCGCCGGTGCGCCCGGTGACGAGCAGGTAGTCGGCGCGCTGCCCCGACTCCACCGGGCGTTTGACGCCATTCAGCACCACGTCGTCACCGTCGACTCGAACGTCGAGACTGACGCTGGCCAGCTGGTCATTGGGCTGCGGCTCGCCGAAACACCACGTGGCGATCGACTCGCCCGACATCAGTTGATGGAGGACCGGCTCGTTCTTCGGGTCGCCGTGGTCGCTGAGGGTTGCGGCGACCACGTTGCTCACGGCCAACGGTCCAGGTGCGGCGTGACGACCGAACTCGTAGGCTACGAGAGAGAGATCGACGAGGCCCTGACCGCTGATGGAGCCGCCGCCGTGCTCTTCGCTGACGAGAAGCGAGGTCCACCCGAGGTCCGCTCCCCGTCGCCAGTACTCGTCGTCGAAACCGACGGGATCATCGCGCAGGCGACGAAGCTCCCCAACGGGGACGTGCTCGTTCAGGAGCTTCGCGGTCGTCTCTCGAAAGAGCTCCTGGTCGGAGTCCGGCGTCAGCAACATCAATCCCCCTCTCGCTCGTCGTCCACCGCTGGTCTGATCAGCCGGCGGGCCAGGCGAGTGACTTGGTCTCGAGGTACTGATCGAACCCTGCCGTGCCGTTCTGCCGCCCGATGCCGCTGTCCTTGTAACCGCCGAAGGGAACGTCGGGCCCGAACGCCGCGCCGCCATTTATGCTCAGCGAGCCGGCCCGGACACGTCTGGCCACCGCGAGCGAGCGGTCGAGCGACCCGGAGAACACCATCCCGCCCAGCCCGTAGTTGCTGTCGTTGGCGATCATCACGGCATCATCGTCGTCGTCGAACGGGATGACGACGAGCACGGGGCCGAAGATCTCTTCTCGGGCGATCGTCATGGAGTTGTCGACATCGGTGAACAGGGTCGGCTCGATGTACCAGCCCTTGGTCATGTCCTTCGGGCGATGTCCGCCCAGCGCCAGCGTGGCGCCCTCGTCGATTCCCCGTTGGATGTAGCCCAGGACGCGGGTGCGCTGTTTCTCCGAGATCAGGGGTCCCATCATCACGTCGGGGCTCTGAGGGTCACCATAGGGCGCCGCCGCCAGATTCGCCCGCAGGAGTTCTACGCCTTCGTCGTAGCGGGATCGGGGAAGGAGCATGCGTGTCGGCACGGCGCAGCCCTGGCCGGCGTGGGAGCAGACGGCGAGGCCTATCAGCATGGCCGAAGGGAAGTCCGCATCGTCGAGCACGATGGTGGCCGACTTGCCCCCGAGTTCGAGGAAGAGGCGCTTGAGCGTGGCCGCGCCCTTCTCCATGATCCGTTTTCCGACCGCCGTCGAGCCCGTGAAGGAGATGAGGTCGACCTCCGGGGAGAGCGTGAGTTGCTCGCCGACCAGGTGATCCGACGAGGTGATCACGTTCAAGACGCCGGGGGGGATGTCGGTGTGCTCGGCGGCGAGGCGGCCGATGAACGTGGCGTTCCAGGGCGTGTCGGGCGCCGCCTTGAGTACCACGGTGTTCCCGGTGGCCAGGGCCTGGCCGAGTTTGTTGTAGGAGACCTCGAACGGATAGTTCCACGGCACGATCGCCCCGACCACTCCGATCGGTTCCTTGGCGATGCGTCGCGTGTTCATGATCCCCTGTAGCCCGGGGGCGTCGGGCAGCTCGGTCTCCCAGGCGTACTCGTCCATCAGCTGCAGGGGGTAGCGGACGGCACTGGCGAGCGGGCCCTCGAGCTGTGGCCCGTAGGTGAGGCTACGGGGGCAGCCGACCTCCAAGATGAGCTGTTCCCTCAGCTCTTCCTTCTCGGCCTCGACGGCCTCTTGCAGTTGCCCGAGGCAGCGCTGGCGGAACGAGCGGTCCGTCGACCAGTCCGTTTCGTCGAACGCGCGCCGAGCGGCGGAGATGGCACGCTGCATGTCCTCGCTCGATGCGTCGGCGACGTGGCCGAGCAACTCCTCGGTCGCGGGGTTCACGTTCGCGAAGGTCTCACCGTCGGTCGCATCGACGAGCTTTCCGTCAATGAGCAGCCTCGACTCCGGGTTGACCTCTGGTATCGCAGTCACAGCCAGGACAATAGCGTTTCACCCGGAGACATGCGGCCGGCTGAGCCCTGAGAGAGTCATGTTGCGTCGGGAGGAGACTGTCGTTCTCCTTCCATCCGGAGCCTCCTCGTGTTCCATCCGGAACCTCCTCGTGGAGTCGATGATCCTGACGTCCTGGCGCCGGTCCCGCACTGTGACATCGCGAAAACGAGGTATGTTCACCTCTCGCCATCCTCGGTGTCGGAAAGAACCTGCGGCATGCGCGTCGGCGTACTGATCATGGAAGGAGCTCATGGGAGGGAGCGTGACGGTGCAGAGCGTTGGGGTCGTCGGTCTCGGTCATATGGGCAGCGTCCTGGCGGCCAACCTCGTGCGGTGCGGGCTTCCCACCCTGACGCACGATGCCCTCGGCCCCGAGCGATCGCCCGAGGGAGCCTCCTATGTGAGCGACGTGGCCGGGGTGGCGCAGCGCGCCGACGTCGTCGTCTTCAGCCTTCCCGACGGCACCGCCTCGGAGCAGGTCGCGGGCCAGATTCTCGCCGCCGCCGATCGCCGCACCACACACGTGGTCGACACCTCGACCATCGGGCCGGCAGCGGCCTCGGCCGTCAACGAACTGCTGGCGCGCGGGGGCGTCGCCTATGTCGACGCCCCCGTCTCCGGTGGCGTTGCCGGAGCTCGAGCCCGCACGCTCGCGGTGATGTTCGCCGGATCGGAGGACGCCTGTGCCCACGTGCAGCCGGTGCTCGCCGGGCTGAGCGACCGGCGATATCGGGTGGGCGATCGTCCCGGCATGGGCCAGGCACTGAAACTGGCCAACAACTTCCTGTCGGCCACGGCGCTCGCGGCGACCAGCGAGGCGATCGCATTCGGCCGTTCGCTCGGGCTCGACATGGCGACGATGCTCGAGGTGCTGAACGGGTCGAGTGGGCAGAGTGCCGCCACGAGTGACAAATTCCCCGTTCAGATACTGACCGAGCGCTACGCAGCGGGCTTCACCAACTCGCTGATGATGAAGGATGTGCGGCTCTACCTGAAGGCCGTCGAGGATGAGGGCGGGACCGCGACCATCGGCCGGGTCACTGCTTCGGTGTGGGAGCGGTTCGCTACGAGCGAGCCGGGTGCGGATTTCACCCGTATCTTCCCCTTCGTCGAGGGGTCACAACCCTAGCGATCCGCTCCGAGGTCGAGAAGCCGGCGGGCGATGATATTCCGCTGAATCTCCGCAGTGCCGCCGTAGATCGTCGCGGCCCTCGAGTAGAGGAACTGACGACGCCACCGATCGCTGGCAACGTCGTCAGCGGTCGTCAACTCGGCGCCCATACCGTCGGAGACGAGGTCGAATATCGCCTGCTCGGTGGTAGCGACCAGGACCTTGTCGATGGAGGTCTCGGGCCCGAGGCGTTCGCCGGCGGCCATCCGGTGCTGCGTGGCCCTCGAGCGGGCCCGCAGTGCGTAGAGGAGCAGTGTCACGTCACCGACGTCGGCGGGGTCGAGCGTGTCGGCTGGGGCGTCGCGGAGGAGATCCTGGAAACGGCGGTGCAGGTAGGCGGCGCGGTGCCAGAACGACGTGCTCCTCTCGTAGGGGAGGAGGTCCATCGCCACCGACCAGCCCTGGCCCTCCGCGCCGAGGGTGCGGTCGAACGGCACGGCGACGTCGTCGTAGAAGACCTCGGAGAACTCCGGCGCACCGTGCATCGTCTCGATCGGGCGCACGACGATGCCAGGGCTGTCCATGTCGACGAAGAGGGCGGTAATGCCCTTATGGGCGGAGTCCGGCGAGCCGGTGCGGGTGAGGAGCACGCAGCGATCGGCGTACTGGGCAAAGCTGGTCCACACCTTTTGCCCGTTGACGAGCCAACCGTCGTCGGTCCGGGTGGCGCGACATGACAGCGCAGCGAGGTTGCTCCCGGTGCCGGGCTCGGAGAACCCCTGGCACCAGGTCTCGTCGCCCCGCAAGAGTCGGGGCACCATGTCGGCGGCGAGCTCCGGTGTCGCGAAGTTGATCATGGTGGGCGCGAGGACCTCGGTCATGGAGTAGACGCCGGGCTCGACGAGGCCACGGGTGGTCAGAGCCTCACCGAGATAGGCGCGCAGGAGCGGGGAGCCTCCGAGCCCGCCCACCCGCTCGGGCCAACCCCAGCGCATGTAGCCGGCTTCGTACGCGAGACGCTTGACCTTGGCCAGCTGTGCCATCTGGTCGTCCAGACTCTCGCTGTCCGGGTGATCGGGTGCCAGGACCCCTTCGTTCTGCTGGAGCCAGGCGTCCACTGACGCCTGGAACTCGTCGATCTCCATCAGGGAGTCGTTCCCTCACTCATAGACAACGTGCACCGTCGGGCTGGTCGGCAGGGCCTGGCAGGTGAGCACCCACCCTTCAGCCACCTCTTCGGGCGTGAGGGCGTTGTTGACATGCATGGACGCCGTGCCCTCGGTCAGTCTAGCCATGCAGGTGGCGCAACTCCCCGACTCGCAGGAGAACGGTGGGGACATGCCCATTTGGCGCGCTGTCTGGAGGATCGTCGTGCCCGGGTGATAGTCGGTCGTCTCGGTGCGAGCGCCTATCTGGATCGTCACGCGGGTGGGTGCGTCGGTGACACCGGCCGGCTCCGGCTCCGGCAGCGGCAGCCACTCCTCGGGGGTGAACCGCTCTATGTGGATCCGCGCCTCCTCGACACCTCCCGCCAGCAACGTGTGCTCCACGACGTCCATGAAGGGGCCTGGACCGCACACGTAGAACTCGGCGCCCCCCGCCGGGGCCATGAAGGCGTCGATCGCGTCCCGATCGACGAATCCCTTTTCGACGTCCAGGTGGTGCGAGACCGTGAACCGTGGGTGCGCGGCAAGGGCGTCGATCTCGGATCGGAGGATGATGGCATCTTCATCCCGGTTGGCGTAGAGCAAGCGCACCCGCTGCGACGTCGTCGCCACCGCCGTCTTGACCAGCGACAGAACAGGCGTGATGCCGCTTCCCGCGCTGAACGCCACAATGTCGCCCTCGCCCTGGCACTCGACGAGGCGGAAGAAGCCGGCGGGGCGGCTGACCTCGACGACGTCGCCCGGCGAGAGATGGTCGTTCATCCAGTTCGACACCACCCCGTCGGGTACCCGCTTGACCGTCACCCGAAGATCGGGGTCGACACCGGGCGCGGACGACATGGAGTAGCACCTGACGAACGGTTGGCCGTCCACCCAGACCCTGAAGTTGCAGAACTGGCCCGACTCGTAGGCGAACGCCTCCCGCATATCCGCCGGCACGTCGAGCACGAACGAGTTGGCCTCGGCTGTCTCACGCACCACATCCTTGATGCGCAGCGCGTGGAACCCGTGGTCGACGGGGGCGCTCGATGTCATGACCTCTGAGAGTGCCATATTGACATATGATAACGGAGTTCTCCTCTACCGGCAACGGGGTTGCCACACGTCCATGCAGCTGTACGTCGCAGCCGGGGGGTTCTCCGGGCGAACCTACACCAGAATACCCTGCTCAAGGGCGTCTCAACGCAGACAGCGCCAGAGAGATCGGCACCCCCGGTGTGCCTTCCGTTCTCGGGTACGCTTGCTCCAGTGAAGAAGGACGAACTGGCGGCCGACCCCCTCCAGGTCGGCGGGCTCAGTTGGCGGGAGCACGCGGTGGCGCGGTCGCTGGATTCGGCTCGTCTGCGGGCCGAGAGTCGGGTGCAACGTTTCCTCGACGCCGCCAGTGAACTGTTCAATTCGGGCTCCGGCCGGGAGTTCACGGTCCAGGACGTGGTGGAGCGATCCGGGCAGTCCCTGCGTAGCTTCTACCAGTACTTCGGCGGCAAGCACGAACTCCTGTTGGCCTTGTTCGAGGAGTCGGTCCGCAGCACGGCGGAGGATCTCCGCCAGCGGATCGCCCGGGAAGACGACGCGTTCGAGCGCCTCCACTGCTTCGTCGTGGAGTACTACCGCATTTGCCGGCCGAACGGGAAAGGCGAGGCTGATGGCAGAACTCGAGCGCCCTTCATGGCGGAGTTCGCCCAGCAGCTGCTGATCGCACATCCCAAGGAAGCGGCACGGGTCTTCGCTCCCCTGGTGGCGCTGTTCGAGGAGGTCCTCGAGGAGGCCACGGAGGCGGGGGCCGTCCGGAGCGGACTCCGTCGCGGCCCCGTCGTCGGAGCGGTTCTCGAAGCGATCATGTTCAACACGTTCTCATCGACGATCGCCGGCGTGTCCGTTGGGCCCACCGACGACGGCTCCGCGGAGGAGCTGTGGGACCTGCTCCTGCACGGTCTGGGGGCTCGTTCCGCCTTCTAACACCGCCGGATCGTCACCTCGGTTCCGTCCTCGGGTACCGGCGGAGATGGGCGTAAAGGGCCGTGCTCGAACTTGAGAATGAGAGTCTCGCGACGCTAGAGTGAGCGGGCTTCACCAGCGTGCCCGACTCGTGAGCCTGATCCGCTGGTCCGATGCAAATTTTCGGGGGGCCGCGGTAGTGCTGTGCCCTGCCGGACGGAGATCTGGGAGGTTTGGTGTGACGGCAATTCTGCGGGGCGTTCGGATCCTTGAGGTGGCCGAGCACACGTTCGTTCCGGCGGCGTCGGCCCTTCTCTCTGATTGGGGTGCCGAGGTCATCAAGATCGAGCACGTCGAACGTGGCGATGCCATGCGCGGCCTCGCGTCAACGGGTATCACCGCAGTGGCCGGCGACGTGCACGCGCTCATGGAGCACTCCAATCGGGGGAAACAGAGCCTTGCCCTCGACCTCTCGTCGCCGGATGGTCTCGAGATTCTCTACAAGCTGGCGGCGACCTCCGACGTGTTCCTCACCAACAAACTCCCGGGCGTCCGCCGGAAGTTGAAGATCGGGGTGGAGGAGATCCGCGCCCACAGTCCCCGCATCATCTACGTGCGTGGCACCGGTCAGGGCGAGCGCGGTCCGGATGCAGACAAGGGTTCGTACGACTCTCTTGCCTTCTGGGCCCGTGCCGGGGTGGCGATGGGGGCAAAGCGTCCCGAGTACGACCTCATCCCGGTCCCCCCCGGTCCGGGGTTCGGGGACTCCATCGGAGCCATGACCATCGCGGGTGGGATCCTTGGAGCTCTGTTTTACCGCGAGAGGACCGGGGAGGCTTCGACCGTGGACGTGTCGCTGTTCGGCACGGGCCTGTGGGCCATGGGACAGGCCGTTGCGCTGTCGCTCGCACTGGGGATCCCCATGGCCCCCCCGCCGGCGGAACGCCTCACGTCGAACCCGATCTCGCGCAACTACGAGACAAAGGATGGTCACCTTCTGGCGTTCACCTGCCTTCAGGCGGGCAAGTACTGGCCCCTCCTCTGCCAGGCCGTCGGTCGTCCGGAGCTGGCGACGGATCCCCGCTTCGCGGACTTCGAGTCGCTCACGGCGAACACCCCGACCGCGGTGGAGATCCTGACGGAGGTGTTCGCCTCGGCGCCCCTCGACGAGTGGCGCGCGCGGTTGGCCACATTCACCGGACAGTGGGCGGTCGTGCAGGACACACTCGAGGCGGCGTCCGACCCTCAAGCCGTCGCCAACGGCTACGTGCAGGAGTGCCACACCGCGACGGGGACGCCGTTCCGGCTCGTCGCGGCACCCGTCCAGTTCGACGAGGAGCCCGCCGTGCCGACGCGAGCTCCCGAGTTCAACGAGCACGGTGACGCCATCCTCGCCGGCATCGGCCTGGGGCAGGACGAGATCGTCGACCTCAAGATTCGCGGCATCGTCGCCTGAGCACCGCCGGCACCGACTGGCCGGGAGCGCGCCTCAACCCGGGCGGCGAGGCGTCACCGCCACGGTGGGGATGCTGGCGCTGGCACCGCAACGCAGGACGGTGTCGATGACGCGCACCAGCTCGTCCACTTCCATGAGGGAGCCGGCGAGGAGGTTGCTCGCCTGCCAGACGGGAAAGAGCTCGGCGGCCAGCCCCATGTCCCAGCCTGCGGAGAACTCCGTGGCGGACGCCCCCTCGCCCCCGGCACAGTCGCCCACGACCACTCGAGTGAAGCCGATCCCCGGGTGTTCGACCTGCCAGGCCTGCACCAGGGTGTCGAGCGCCGCCTTGCTCGTGGCGTACGCCCCGAGACCGGGCCACGGAGGGGTCAACGACCCGGCCACGGACGAGAGGTACACCGCGACGCCGCTCGACTCGGTGAGAAACGGGACGGCCGCGGCGGTCGCCAGCGCCGCCCCGATGACGTTGGTGTCGAATGTCCGGCGCCACGTCTCGGCGTCGAGGTCGACCAGACGGCCGAGGGTTCCCACGCCGGGCGTGTACACGAAGGCGTCGATCCCACCGAGTCCGCGGGCCGCTTCTCCGATCGCCGCTCGGCACGAGGACGCATCTGTGACATCGCACGCTATCGCCAGCGATCCCGGTCCCGCCTCCTTGGCCGCGTCGACCAGTCGGTCGTGCCGCCTCGCCAGCAGCGCGACGGTCGCGCCCCTCTGGCCCAGTCCTATCGCGATGGTTCGGCCGAGGCCGCTCGAGGCCCCGACGACGACTGTTTTCATGGAATCGACCTCCATCCGAGGGGTTTCGGCACAAGCATCGCACACCCTTGGCCACGGCCTGGCGGAGCTCGAGGGGGTCGGCCGCAGGAACAGTACTCTCCTATACTCGGACGGTGCCTCTCATTCGTGGAGGCGCGGGAAAGGGACAGAAGGCATGTCGAACGGTGCCGGCGTAGCGGCTCCATGAGCGAGACCGGCGGCGAGTGGAGGAGCATCCCGGCGATGATCGCGGCCTCCGCCCAGCGGTTTGGTGATCACCTCGCCGTCGACGACGGCGTGCGACGGTTCTCGTACGCCGAGCTTCACCAAGCGGCCCGTTCGTTCGGTGCGGCTCTTGTGGCCTCAGGCATCGAACCGGGTGATCGGGTCGCCCTCTGGGCCTTCAACAGTGCCCAGTGGGTGGTGGCCCTACTCGGGCTCTTTCAGGCCGGAGCCGTCCTCGTTCCCATCAACACGCGCTTCAAAGGCGGAGAGGCCGCCGAGATCCTGGCGCGGAGTCGCGCGCGCGCCCTGGTGACCGTCACCGACTTCCTCGACACGGACTACGTCGAGATGCTGCGCTCCACGGGGGTGGAGCTTCCCGATCTCACGACAGTCGTCGTGGCCAGCGGCCCGGTGTCGGCAGGGGCCGAATCCTGGGATGCATTCATAGGACGGGCCACCGATGCCGACCGCAGACGTGTCGATGAGCGGTCTGCCGCACTGGGCCCGGAGGACCCCTCGGACATCCTCTTCACCTCGGGGACGACCGGGACACCGAAGGGTGTCGTCATGACCCACGGTCGGACACTGTGCACCGCGACCGATTGGGTGCGCATGACGGGGCTCAGCGCGGACGACCGCTACCTGATGGTCAATCCCTACTTCCACATGTTCGGGTTCAAGGGTGGCATCCTCGCGTGCGTGGCGGGCGGGGCGACGATGCTTCCTCAAGCCGTGTTTGACGTCGATCGGGTGCTCGCCCGCATCGATCGTGATCGGGTGACCGTCCTCCCCGGGCCGCCGACGATCTATCAGGCGATACTGGACCATCCCGCACGGGGCAGCCACGAATTGACAAGCCTGCGCGTGGCGGTGACCGGTGCCGCCGACATCCCCGTGGAGCTCATTCGCCGCGTCTTCGACGAACTTCCCTTCTCCGTCGTCATCGCCGGCTACGGGCTCACCGAGGGGGGCACCGCCGCAGGGACCTCTCCCGGGGATGCCGTCGAGACCATCGCGACCACGGTCGGTCGGGCGCGTCCCGGCTTCGAGCTCCGGATCGTCGACGAGAACGGCGTGGACGTCGCCACCGGTGTGGCGGGCGAGCTCCTCATCCGTGGGGGCAGCGTCATGAAGGGCTACCTCGACGACCCCGAGGCGACGCAGTACGCGCTCTCGCCCGATGGGTGGTTGCGGACGGGTGACATCGGAGTGCTCGACGATGCCGGCTACCTCCGGATTGTCGGGCGCATCAAGGACATGTTCATCGTCGGCGGATTCAACGCGTATCCCGCCGAGATCGAGAATGTCCTCCTCCGCCATCCCGACATCCGGCAGGCCGCCGTGATCGGAGTTCCCGATGAGCGTCTCGGTGAGGTCGGTATGGCGTTCGTCGTCACCGGATCGGGAGCCGGCTCGGGCCCCGAGATCATCCAGTGGTGTCGTGACCAGATGGCGAACTACAAGGTCCCCAGGGTCGTGGAGATCGTGGACGAACTGCCCCTCAATGCAGCCGGGAAGGTGGTGAAGGACGCGCTGAGGGAGCAGGCTGTTCGCGGTCGTTCAGGCGTGGCGCCGTGACCCCCGACGTCGGGCGTGGGGGGCTGTCGGCCCTCGCCAACCTGCGCGTGGTCGAGCTGGGTGTCTGGGTCGCCGCTCCGGCGGCGGCCGGACTGCTGGCGGATTGGGGCGCGGACGTGATCAAGGTCGAAGCGCCGGCGGGCGACCCCATGCGGAACGTATTTGGATCACTCGGCATCGGCAGCGACATGCCCAACCCGGCCTTCGCGCTCGAGAACCGAGGGAAGCGCAGCGTCTCGCTCAACCTGCGCGAGCCGGCTGACCGAAAGCACTTCGAGGACCTCCTCGCCACTGCCGACGTTTTCATCAGCAATCTCCGGCCTGACGCCCTGGACGCCTTCGATCTGGAGCCCGCAGCCACCGTCGCGCGCCATCCTCGACTCGTGTACTGCAGCATCAGTGGCTACGGGCTGCGCGGCGAGGAGCGCAACCGGCCCACCTACGACATCGGTGCCTTCTGGGCACGGTCGGGACTGTCGATGCAGATGGCCGACCAGGAAGGAAATCCACTGAATGCCCGAGGGGGAATCGGTGACCACATCACCGGTCTGGCGGCGCTGGCCGGCCTCCTCGGGGCCGTGCTGGAGCAGCGCGAGACCGGCCGGGGGCAGGTCGTCGAGGTGTCGCTCCTTCGAACCGGCACCTACATCCTCGGGTGGGACCTGGGGCTGCAGATGACGCTCGGCAAGGTCGCTCGGGCCGAATCGAGGCACCGGAATCAGGCGCCCCTCATGAATCCCTACTGCGCGGCCGACGGACGCTGGTTCTTCTTCACCGGCCTCGAAGCGGGTCGACATATTGGCGCGGTCTGTCGCGCCCTGGGTCGTCCTGATCTCCTCGATGACCCCCGCTTCGCTGACGCCTCCGCCATTCGCCGCCACCGGAGTGAGGTCATCGCCATTCTGGACGAGATCGTGGCCGAACGACCGCTGGCGGAGTGGGCGGAGCGGTTCGACCGCGAGGGAGTCTGGTGGGCGCCGGCGCAGACGCCGGCAGAGGTTGTCGACGATCCGCAGCTGTTGGTCAACGATGGCATCGTGGAGATCGACGGTGGGGGCGCGAACAGCACACAGCGTTCCGTGAACGGGCCGGTGAGCTTTTCCGATCTTGCCGGCACTCGCCGCGCGCCGGTCCCGGCGCTCGGCCAGCACAACGACGAGGTGCTCGGCGAGCTCGCCGGCGATGCCGATGACCCTCGGTCGGCGCGTCCCTAGTGCCGGGCGCGGGCCAGGAGACCCCGCGCGATCACCAGCCTCTGAATCTCGTTGGTCCCTTCCCCTATCACCATGAGCGGGGCGTCGCGGTAGTAGCGCTCCACGGGAAGATCGGTGGTGTACCCGATGCCGCCGTGGATCCGCATCGCCTCGGTGGCGAGCTCCAGAGCCGTCTCGCTCGCAAAGAGCTTGGCCATGCCTGCTTCCACGTCGCAGCGCAGACCGGCCATCTTCCGTTCCGCTGCGTTGCGCGTCAACAGGCGCGCCGCCTCAAGGTGGGTCGCCATGTCGGCGAGCTTCAGCTGAATGGCCTGGTGCTCGGCGATGGGCTTGCCAAACGTGACTCGTTGCTGGGCGTAGGTGAGGGCGGCGTCGAACGCGGCGCGGGCCACGCCCACGGCCCGAGAGGCGATGTTGATCCGGCCAAGCTCGAGCACGCTAAGGATCTGTGCGAGGCCCCGTCCCGGCTCGCCGATGAGGTTGGCGGCAGGCACGCGGTGGTCGGTGTAGGCCATCTCGACGGTCTCCACACCCTTGTAGCCGAGCTTCCCCACATGCTTGCTGATGGAGATCCCCTCGAATCGCGGCCCAGGCTCTTTTTCCACGATGAAGGCCGAGATGCCCTCCTCGGTCCGCGCGGCCAAGGCGACTAACCCGGCACGTTCGCCGTTGGTGACCCACGCCTTGGTGCCGTTGAGGACGTACTCCTCCCCGTCGCGTTGCGCGCGGCAGGCGATATTGCGGGTGTCACTGCCGGCATCCGGCTCGGACAGAGACAGTGCGCCACGCCGCTCCCCGGCCGCGAGCAGGGGCAACCACCGTTCCTTCTGTTCCTCGTTTCCGTGGTGAAGGAGCAATGTCGCGACCATGGTGTGCGTGTTGACAATGCCGGTCAGGCTCATCCACCCGTAGGCCAATTCTTCGATGACGCCGATATAGGTCAACAGGTCGAGGCCCAGCCCGCCGTAGGCTTCGGGAATCGTGACACCGAACAGGCCCAGCTCGCGCATCTGCTCGACGATGTCGGCCGGAAAGCGGTCTTCGCGCTCCAGTTGGGATGCGACCGGTACCACCTCGCGAGCGACGAACCGGCGGACGGTCTCGATGATCTCGCGACGTACCTCGTCCTGCTCGCTCTTGTCGTCGGCCGTCATCGGAGGGCGAAGTGGATCTGCATGAGGAGAAGTCTACATCTGTCTGTTGTTGACGCTCGATCTCATAAAAGAGAATAATGTTTCCGATGCCAGCGGTCCTCATGCACGAACGGCTCGAGCGGACCGCGGACCGGTATGGAGAGCACGATGCCATTCGGGCCGGCGACGATCGCTGGTCGTTCCGCGACCTCAATGAGCTGAGCAACGCGTTCGCGCGCCACCTGTTGGCACAGGATGTCGGGCCCGGTGATCGGGTGGCCGTCATGATGGCCAACCGTGTGGAGTTCGTCATCGCGGTATATGGGATCAGCAAAATTGGAGCGGCAGCCGTACTGGTGAGCCCGGCGTGGAAGGCTGCCGAGGTCGGCCATGCCATCGACCTGACCGGACCGGTCCACGCCGTCGCCGACGGCGATGCCGCCCCGTTGCTCGCTGGGGCTCTCGACGAGGAGAACGTCACGGATCTCGACGATCGCTCGAAGGACCCCTACGCCTACAGCCGGGCCCGGCTGCCGCTGGACAGGGCCCACGGCCTGACCGACGCGGTCCTGGTGTTCAGTTCGGGCACGACCGGCCTCCCCAAGGCGGTGCGCCACACCCATCAGTCGATCGGCCACGCGACGGTGGACTGGTGCACGGTGCTCGGCCTCGGTCACACGGACCGGTTCCAGGTGACGACGCCTCCGTCGCACATCCTCGGCTTGCTCAACCTGCTGGCGGCAACGTCGTCGGGAGCGACCGTCCGTCTGCACAAGAGATTCGACCTCGACGAGGTCCTCCGTCGCATCGCGAGCGAACGGATGACGCTCGAGATGGCGGTCGCACCCATCGCGCTGGCCATGGCCAACCACCCTCGCCTCGAGGAGTACGACCTTTCCTCGCTCCGCTACATCATGTGGGGAGCGACACCCGTGAGCAAGAGCGTCGCCGAGATCGTGACCGAACGCACGGGGGTGAGATGGCTTGCGGGCTACGGCGCCAGCGAGGTACCGGTGATCGCCGTCAACCCGGTTGAACGCCCTGACCTGTGGCGCCTCGACTCGGCGGGATTGCCACCACGGGGTGTCACGCTGCGGATCGCAGACCTTGACTCCGGGGAGGTCGTGACCGGAACGGACATCGGTGAGATCCAGGTCCTCAGCCCGTCGGTCATGGCCGGCTACCTGCCCGACGAGGCCACGGCGGACGCGTTCGTCGACGGGTGGTATCGCACGGGCGATGTAGGGTGGCTCGAGTCGGAGGGCTGGGTCCACCTGACCGACCGGTCGAAGGAGATGATCAAGGTGAACGGCTTCCAGGTGGCGCCGGCAGAGCTGGAGGGGGTGCTCCACGGTCATCCCGGCGTTCTCGACTGTGCCGTGTTCGGCGTCGCCGACGAGCGAGCCGGCGAAGTGCCCGTGGCCGCCGTGAAGCTCGACCCGAACCACCCCGTTGCCGAAGGCGAACTTCAGCAGCTGGTCGCCGACTCGTTGGCGACCTACAAACGTCTGCACCATGTGGTGGTCGTCGACGAGATCCCACGTCTGCCATCCGGCAAGGTGCTGCGCCGGACGCTCCGCGACGAGTGGACGGCGTCACACCTTGCCGCGCAGAAGGCCAGTTGATGGACGTCCGCCCATCGCCCGAGCAGCAGGCCCTGCGCGACTCCGCAGCCCAGGTCGTCGACCGGCTTGGTCCACAGGCCGTCGGCCAGCTCGACGACCAAGAGCGGGCGTCCAAGCTCGACGCTGCAGTCGCCGCCTCGGGGTGGCGCGAGTTACGGGTGGAGATGGAGGATGGCGCTCCCCTGGCATCCGGCGTGGAAACCATGATCGTCGCCGAGGAGCTCGGCAGGGGACTTGGTGACGTGTCCTTCCTCGGACCGACTCTGGCCGCCGAGCTCCGGAGGTTGGCCGGCGCTCCGCCGAGCCCGACCGTCGAGACCGTCGCACTGGCGGTCGACCTCTCCTCGTTGGCGTGCAGCGTCAGTGGCGACCGGCAGCCGGCCGTGGCGATTGACGTGCAGGGCTCGTCCCGGGCGCTTCTCCTCGTGCCCGGTCCAGATGGCCACGTCCTGGCTCAGACCGACCTGCACTCCGCCGGGGCGGGGCTGGATCTCACCCGCCCGTCAGCGGTGCTCGGTCCGCCGCTGGCCGTCGCCCCCGTCGAGGCGGCGGTCCGGACTCTTGCGCCCGACGATCTCACGCGCTGGACAGCGCTTGGCCTCTCGTTGACGTGTGCCGATCTGGTCGGCACTATGCGCGGCGCCGTGGAATTGGGACGGACCTATGCCACACAACGCCGGCAGTATGAGGCGTCCATCGGTTCCTTCCAGGCCGTTCAGCACATGCTGGCGGACGCCTTGGTGCTGACGGAGGGAGCCCGCAGCGCCACCCTGCACGCAGCGTGGGCGGTGGACGCGCGTGCCCCGGGTGAGGCGCTGGCGGCAGCTGCGGCGGCCAAGGCGTACAGCGCCCGTGCGGCGCGCGACGTGTGCGAGACGGTGATTCAGGTGCACGGGGGCATCGGGAACACGTGGGAGTGCTTGGCGCATGTCTACCTCCGACGTGCGCTGCTGTCGTCGGGCATCCTCGGCGATGTGGGCGTCAACCTGGCCCGCGTGCTCAGCCACCGAGGCATCGGGGGCGATGATGGACTTCGGTGATTCACCCGAGGAGTCGGAGTTCCGGTCGCGACTACGGGCGTGGCTGCAAGAGAACAACCCCGGACTGCACTCATCGACGGGTGACGAGTACAGGGCAGGAGCGGCGGCCTGGCATCAGTCGCTCTACGACGCCGGCTTCTTCGGGATGTCGTGGTCGAAGGAGATAGGAGGCCAGGGACTGCCGACCGTCTACGAGGTGATCGTCGACGAGGAGCTCGCCGCCGCAGGTGCGCCGGCGCGGCCCAGTCTCGGCTACCTGGTGCAGGGAATCCTTGCCCACGGCAACGACGACATACAGAGGCGATTTCTCCCGGGCATCGTCAACGGGCGCGACCGGTGGTGTCAGGGCTTCAGCGAGCCCGACGCCGGCTCCGACCTCGCCTCGCTGCGCACGCGGGCCGACCGCCAGGGCGACGAGTACGTCATCACGGGACACAAGGTCTGGACGAGCTACTCCGACGATGCCGAGTGGTGCCTCGTTCTGGCCCGCACGGACCACGAGGTCGCCAAACACCGAGGGATTTCCGCGTTCGCTGTGCCCATGCATCAGCCGGGGATCGAGCAGCGGCCGCTGCGCATGATCAACGGAATGACCAAGGAGTTCGGTGAGGTTCTGTTCGACGGTGCCCGGGTACCGGTCAGCAACATGATCGGCGAGCCGGGGGAGGGATGGCGTTTGGCGATGACCGTCGTGAGTCACGAGCGGGAGCCGGGCGAGCTCGGCTTCGTCGCCCGTTACGGCAAGATTGTCAACGACCTGACCCGCAAGGTGAGGGACGATCCGGCCGCATTCGGGGCGGAGCAGGTTCGCGACCTCGGGTGGGCGATGGTGGAGGTCGAAATGCTGCGTCTGCACGTGAGCCGTCGGTTGTCCGATCGGCTCAACGGGATCACGCACGGCCCCGAAGGCTCAATCGACAAGCTGCTGATGACGTGGGTGGAGCAGGCCGTCGGGCACGCCGCCCTGGCCATCGGTGGGATCGACAACGTCGGGGGCGACGACACCTGGTTGAACACGTACCTCTACAGCCGGGCGCAGAGCGTCATGGGTGGGACGTCGCAGATCCAGAGGAATCTGGTGGCCAGTAGGATCTTGGGCCTGCCGTCCTCTTGATGGGTCAGTTGGGAGCGCAGTCGTCCATCAGCCGGTCGATGCACGCCGCCATGCGCTGAGCAAGGTCCACTCGCCCGGGACTCATACGACGCCCGCTGCGGCCGCCGTGACGGTGGCGACCACCTCCTCGTTCGATACACCCGGTCCGAGGACGGCGGCGATGCCTGCTGCCTTTAGACGGGGGATGTCAGCGGGGGGGATGATGCCCCCGACCACCACGGGCGTGTCGAGTCCGGCTGCGCGCAGAGAGTCGACCACGGCCGGGGCCAGTGTGAGGTGGGCCCCGTTGTGCATGGAAACTCCGACGATGTCCACATCCTCTTGGATGGTCATGGCGGTGATGGCGTCGGTGGTCTGGCGAAGTCCGGCGTAAATGACCTCGCACCCGGCGTCGCGTAAGAGGCGAGCCACGACCCGCAGCCCCCGGTCATGCCCGTCGAGCCCTACCTTGGCCACCAGCACCCGCAGTGGCCGCCCCCCGCTCATGGTCTTAGACCACGCTCCGTTCGAACCAGATTCCGAAGACCGACTCGAGCGCCCGCATGGACTCGCCCACGGTGACATGGGCCGCCGCCGCTTCGATCAATGCTGGCATCAGATTGACGGTCGGGTCGCCCGCTTCGGTCGTGAGCCGGGCCAACGCCGCTCGCACGGCCTCGTCGTCGCGGGACTGCTTCACGGCGGCCAGCGACGCCAATTGCTGGGTCTCCACGGCGGGGTCGATGTAGAGCGTCGGCGGGACGGCGTCGTCACCCTCCACGTAGCCGTTGACCCCCACTTGGATCCACTCGCCCTTGGCCAAGGTGGACTGGAAGCGGTACGAGGCCTCGGCGATCTCGGAGAGGAACCAGCCGTCTTCAATGCAGGCATACGCCCCCTCGAGCATGGAGCCCGATCCGGCCGCGTCAATGTGGGTGAAGATCTCCTCTGCCTGGCGCTCCATCTCGTCGGTCAGCTCTTCGACGAACCACGAACCGCCCAGGGGGTCGGCCACGTGGACCACTCCCGTCTCTTCGGCGATGACCTGCTGGGTGCGCAGTGCCAGGCGCACGGCGTGCTCGGTCGGAAGGGCCAGCGCCTCGTCGAAGGAGTCGGTGTGCAGGCTCTGCGTGCCCCCGAGCACTCCGGCCAGGGCTTCAATGGCGACACGCACCAAGTTGACCTCTGGTTGTTGGGCGGTGAGCGATACCCCGGCGGTCTGGGTGTGGAAGCGCAGCTGCAGGGATCGGCCGTCCGTTGCGCCGTAGCGATCACGCATCCAGTGGGCCCAGATGCGCCGGGCCGCCCTGTACTTGGCGATCTCCTCGAAGAAGTCCATGTGGGCGTTGAAGAAGAACGAGAGGCGGGGTGCGAACTGGTCCACCGCCATCCCCGCCGCCAGGGCGGCCTCCACGTAGGCGAACCCGTTGGCCAGGGTGAAGGCCAGCTCCTGGGCCGCCGTGGAACCTGCCTCCCGTATGTGGTACCCCGAGATCGACACCGGGTGCCAGCGGGGGAGCTCTGCCTCGGTGAAGCGCATGAGGTCGGTCACGAGTCGGACGCTCGGGCGGGGCGGAAAGACGAACTCCTTCTGGGCCTGGTACTCCTTCAAGATGTCGTTTTGGATCGTCCCGGACAGGTCGGCCCGGTCCACCCCGGTGGCATCGGCCACACCCACGTACATGGCCATGATCACGGCGGCGGGGGAGTTGATCGTCATCGACGTGCTGACCTTGCCCAGGTCGATGCCCGAAAAGAGCGTCTCCATGTCGGCCAAGGTGTCCACCGCGACTCCGGCCCGTCCCACCTCGCCCTTGGCCAGAGGATCGTCTGAGTCCCTGCCGAGCAGCGTCGGCATGTCGAAGGCGGTCGACAGGCCGTCGCCGCCGGAACGGAGCAGCTCCTTGAAGCGCTCGTTCGTGTCGGTGGCCGTTCCGAAGCCGGCGAACTGCCGCATGGTCCACAGGCGAGAGCGGTACATGGACGCATAGGGTCCACGGGTGTAGGGGAACTGACCCGGCAGCTCCGCCCCCTCGGGCCCGTACACCGGCTCGAGGGGCACGCCCGACATGGTCTCGAACGTCGCCCGTCGCTTGGGCGAGGCGTCAAAGGATTTCTGCCAGATTGCCCGGTCAGCCATCAGCCCATCTTAGTTCAACATCAAAGTACATACAATCGCCTATTCGAAGTCGCCGGCAGCCGAGCGTAGCTTGGCCAGGGTCCCGAAGAGGGTGCGGACCTCGGGTTCTTCCAAACCCAGGTCGGAGAAGACCTGATCGTTCATGACGACGGTCGCCCGACGGGCCAGGCGGCGACCTGCGGCGGTGAGGGACGCCAGCGTTCCCCTGCCGTCATGCGGGTTGCGCCGCTTGGCCACCAGGCCCTGAGACTCGAGGCGGTCAACCGCATTGGTGACGCTGGCCGGGTTGACCTGCAGGCGCTCCCCGATCTTGCCCAGCGGCAACAGTCCCCTCTTCGAGAACGAGAGGAGCATCAGGACTTCGTAGCGCGCGAAGGTGAGGCCGAAGGGACGTAACACGGCGTCGGCTCTGGACAAGAAGATCTGATGGAGTCGCATGAAGGAGGTCACCACGGCCATGTTCGGCGCTTCCGCGGTCCATGCGTGGGCTTCCCATTGGCGCTGGGCCTCCGCGATCGGGTCGAAGGACAACTGGTGTCGCTCGGGCATGTGGTCACGCTACCGTGGGGTGCAATCGCGGTGAGGTCCGTTCGGGGCGCAGTGCCTCCCGCTCGCTGGCCCCTGACCAGGCCCAGGCATGAAGCTTTCGCCGCCCCCGCGTGGCACACTTTGCGTGGCAGCACAATCGACACCGATCAGCACTGGAGATCCAGACATGGCAGACAGCGCCGTTGACCGCACCCCGCCACCCGTCACCTTGAGGATTGGCGACCAGCGACTCACCTCGGGCTCGGGGGGCGAGCACGGCCATGTGAACCCGTGCACCGGCAAGGTCGACGCGACGGTTCCCCTGGCCGGTAAGTCAGAGGTCGATCGCGCCGTCGAGGTGGCCCATGAGGCGTTCCAGTCTTGGCGCAAGACGCGCCCGGCGGCCCGTCGCCAGCTTCTCCTTCGCTTGGGGGAGTTGATCGAAGCCAATGCCGCGGAACTGGGTCGGCTCGGGACACTCGACAACGGCATGCCGAACGGCAGCGGGGCGATGCCGGCGTTCGCCGCAGAGTGGACCCGCTACTACGCCGGGTGGTGCGACAAGCTCTCCAGCGATGTGGTCGGCTCCCTGGCCGACGGCGGAGCGCTCAGCTACACGCTCGCCCAACCGTACGGGGTGATCGGCGCCGTCATCACGTGGAACGCCCCACTCCTCTCGATCGCCATGAAGGTGCCGGCGATCGTGGCGGCCGGCAATACGGTCGTCGTGAAGCCTTCAGAGCTGACTCCGTTCACCGGCGAGCTGTTCATGAACCTGGTGGACGAGGCGGGCTTTCCTCCCGGCGTCATCAACATGTTGCCCGGAGACTCCTCCGCCGGTGAGGCCCTCGTCACACATCCTCTCATCAAGAAGGTGAGCTTCACCGGTGGCCCGGTGACGGCCAGGCGCATCTTGCAGTCGTGTGCCGATTCGATGAAGCCGGTCGTGCTCGAACTTGGCGGGAAGTCAGCCAACCTCATCTTCGAGGATGCCGACCTGGACTCGGCCGCGACCATGGGAACCATCCTGTCGTGCGGCGTGATGTCCGGGCAGAGCTGCAACTTCGGGACCCGTATGCTCGTGCAGCGCAGCATCTACGACGAGGTCGTGGTCCGGGTGAAGGGCGTAGCGGAGTCGATGAAGTTCGGTGATCCGTTCGAGCCCGGCGTGGTGGCCGGTCCGGTCATCAACGAGGCGGCTCTGCAACGGATTCTGGGGCTGATCGAGCGAGCCGAAGCTGGCGGTGCCCGTCTGGTCACGGGCGGGCGTCGTCTCGGAGGCGACCTGTCCGACGGGTACTTCATCGCACCGACGGTCTTCGCCGATGTGGATCCCGACTCCGAGCTGGCGCAGACGGAGGTCTTCGGCCCGGTCCTGGCGATCACCCCGTTCGACACGGAGCAAGACGCCATCGACATCGCCAACAACAGCCAGTTCGGACTGTCCGGGTACGTCCAGACCGCAGACCTGCGTCGAGCGCTGCGGGTGGTCGAGGAGATGGTCACCGGTGAAGTCATGGTCAACGGGGCGGCCAATCTGATGGTGAATCGCCCCTACGGTGGCATCGGCCTCAGCGGAGTCGGCAAAGAGGGCGGCCGCTACGGCATCGAGGAGTTCCTACGGGTGAAGGGCGTGGGCATCGCCGTCTGATCCTGACGGCCGCAACGCCCCTAACGGGGGATGCGGGTGTACTTGAACTCGTTGAGCTCCGACCACTCCTGCATCAGGTCGAGGACTCGGTCGATCGTCGGGATCGCCACATCGGCGTTACCCGCGGGGCGGTTCATGAGGCGCACGAACACGGCGCGGTCATCCGAGATGAAGGTGGGGACGCCGAACACGTCGTAGGTAGCCACGGCGTTGGAATGCTCCGCTTTCAGTATCTCCAGGGGCCATCCCTCCTCGACCTCCGAGAGAACGCCGGCCCCATCGACACCCGCCGAGTCGAGGACTTTGCCGACGACGGACGGGTCCCGCAGATCCAAGGCCTGGTCGTGCCGGGCGGCGAACAGCGCGGCATGGACGGCCAGAAATCTCTCCGGTGCGCGGTCGCGAACCACCACGCCGGCCAGGTTGGCCACGAGGCCGGGGTGACGGTCCGGCTCTTCCCAGACCGGCGTCCCTCCCTCTTCGACGTGCGTCTGCTCGAGTGAGAAGACGAGGAACCGCACGTCCCAGTCGGCGCCGTGTTGCAACCCGGTCACCAGATGTTCGTGGGCGTTGCGAGCGAACGGGCAACGGTAGTCCCAGGTGACGCCGAATGAACTGCTCATGGTCGCAAAACCCCCCTGCGCCTGTCGAGTGGCTGTGTGGAGGGCCCACTGTATCTGCGCCGTGGCTCCGTCCCGGGGCGGCGGGGAGAGGCCGATGGTTCGTCCCACGAGTCCACCGACTCGGCCGCCGGGGCATTGGACACCCATCGGGTAACCACATAGTATCAAGTACTAGATAGAGGACCCGGCACCGACCTGGCCTGGACCAACGGTGGTGAGTGCGCAGACTGAAGGGGAGGGTCGGTGATCGACGTCATCAAGACCAAGCAGTTGGGTGAGACCGTGGGAGCGGAAGTGGTCGATGTCGACCGCGACCGGCTCCTCCACGACGAGGACTTTCCGGCGGCGTGCCTGGAGGCGTTGGACGCCAGCGGTGTCCTGCTCTTTCGGGAGCTGCACATGGATGACGACGCGCAGGTCGCGTTCTGCCGGAGACTCGGAGAGGTGGTGGCTGTGCCGGGCCACCCGATTCCCGAGATCACCGTGGTCAGCCTCAATCCCGAGAACAGTCTGGCCCAGTACCTCCAGGGCGCCTTCCTGTGGCATCTCGACGGCACCATGGACGCGATCCCTTCGAAGGCCTCGGTGATGACCGCCCACGCCACCGCCGAGAGTGGGGGGGACACCGAGTTCGCCAGCACCTATGCCGCCTACGACGACCTCTCCGCCGATGAGAGGGAGCGGTACGCAGACCTCCGGGTGGTACACACCTTCGAGGCCACCCAGCGTCGGATCTACCCCGATCCGACGCCCGTGCAGTTGGCCGATTGGGACACACGGCCGCCGAGGACGCACCCCCTGGTGTGGGAGCACCTGTCGAGGCGGCGATCGCTCGTCATCGGGGCAACGGCATCGCACGTCGACGGGATGGACCGCGAGGAGGGCGGCGCCTTGCTCGACCACCTCCTGGCGCGGGCGACCGCACCCGGACGGGTGTTCCGTCACTCCTGGTCGGTGGGTGACACCGTGATCTGGGACAACCGTGGCGTGATCCACCGTGCCTGCCTGTACGATTCGGGCTCACCACGCGAGATGCACCGCACGACGCTGGTGGGGGAGGAGCCGATCAAGTGAGCGGGCCGGCCTTGGTGGGTTGAGCTCTCGGGTGCGTGTGGTTCAGACCCGTGGCGTGGAGGGCACGATAGTGTCGTTATCCCTACAGCCCAACCATTGAGGATATGCACGCTCTAGAAGGAATTCGCATTCTCGACCTCGGCACGTACATTGCCGGTCCCTACTGTGCCACCGTGCTGGGGGAGTTCGGCGCCGACGTCATCAAGGTCGAGCGTCCCGGGACGGGGGACAACCTCCGCCGCTTCGGAACCGACACCGAATGCGGTGACACGCTTGTCTGGCTCAGCGAGAGCCGCAACAAGCGCTCGGTGACCATCGATTTCGCCCAGCCAAAAGGTCGGCAGCTCCTCCTCGACCTGGTGGGCACCGCCGACGTGGTGGTTGAGAACTTCCGGCCCGGGGTCCTCGAGAGATGGGGCCTCGGGCCCGAGGACCTCAACGAGGTCAACCCGGGCATCATCCTTCTCCGGGTGTCGGCCTACGGCCAGTCCGGGCCGAACCGGGATCTGCCCGGGTTCGCCCGCATCGCCCATGCCTTCTCCGGTCTGGCCTACCTCGCCGGCGAACCAGGAAGGACCCCGGTGACCCCCGGCTCCACCTCGCTGGCGGACTATGTGACGGGCCTGTACGGCGCCCTCGGGGTCATGCTGGCCCTCCGAGCCCGTGATGCCACGGGAACCGGCCAGTGCATCGACCTGGCGTTGTACGAGACCATCTTCCGGATGCTCGACGAGCTGGCGCCGGCCTACCAGCAGTTCGGCTTCGTCCGGGAGCGGATGGGTGCGGACACCGTCAACGTCATCCCGCACAGCCACTATCGGACCAAGGACGACCGGTTCATCGCCATCGCCTGCTCCAACGACGACATGTTCGCCCGCTTGGCCCAGGCCATGGGGCGCCCCGAGCTGGCCGCGGCGGACGCGTTCGGCCCGAAGCTGGCTCGGCTCGCCGCCCGGGACGAGGTGAATGAGATCGTCACCGAGTGGGTCGGCTCTCTCACCTGCGAGGAGGCCCTGACCAAGTGTCGGGAGGAGAAAGTCCCGGCAGGGCCGCTCTACTCCATCGCCGAGATCTGGGAGGACGAGCAGTACGCCCACCGCCAGAACATCGTGATGAAGGAGTCGAGGATTGGGGAGTTGGCCGTGCCCGGTGCCCTACCGTCGCTCTCGGACACGCCCGGGGAGATCCGGTGGCTGGGGCCGTCGCTCGGCGCTCATACCGATGAGGTACTCGAGGAGCTCCTCGACCTCACGGCAGAGGAGATTGGGACCCTGCGCGCCGAAGGCGTGATCTAGCCGGTGCCGCCGTTCCGCTTCGCCGTCCAGGCGGTGAATGCCACGTCGGCCCGGGAGTGGTGCGAACTGGCCCGCAAGGTCGAGGACCTGGGTTACTCCACCCTCTTCGTGGCCGACCACTACCTCGGGCCCGGGCCGGCCGGTGAAGGCTCGTTGATGCCGCCGCAGCAGCTGGCGCCGATAGCCGCGATGGCGACGGCCGCCGCGGTTACGCAGACGCTTCGGATCGGCTGTCGCGTGTTCTGCATCGATTACCACGTGCCCGCGGTGCTGGCCAAGGAGGCGGCGACCATCGACGTGCTCTCAGACGGCCGGTTGGAGTTCGGCATCGGAGCGGGATGGCACGCCGCCGAGTTCCGGGCGATGGGTCTCGTCTTCGAGGACGCCCCGCGGCGGGTAACCCGACTCGAAGAGGTGATCGCCTTGGTCAAGGCCCACTGGGCCGGAGACCAGCTGCACTGCAACGGCGAGTTCGTGAGCGTGAACGGCTACGCCGGACTGCCCCGCCCGGTGCAGCAGCCGCATCCTCCGATCATGGTCGGGGGATCGCGCAAGCGTGTCCTCTCCCTCGCCGCACGGGAGGCCGACATCGTCAGCCTGGCGAACGTCCCCTGGATGCCGTTGAACGACGCCGGTCGCACGCCCCACGAAGAGGCGGTGCATCGGGTCGAACTCGTACGGGAGGCCGCCGGCGCTCGGTTCGGCGCTCTCGAGATCGAGAGCTCCCCCTACTTCTCCCGTGTCACCGAACGGCCCGATGAGGCCCTCGAGACCCTGGCCGTCGAGATGCGGGGGGCTGATCCGGAGGTCCTCCGCGATCACCCCAACGTGCTCGTGGGCACGGCCGAGCACGTCAGCGAACGGCTCCGGGCTCGCCGTGAGACGATCGGGGTCAACTACATTACGATCCCTCAGGAGCTGATCGACAGCTTTGCGCCCGTCTGCGCCCGCCTCACCGGCACGTAGCACTGCGCCCGATCACCGGCGGTCAGAGCCGCCGACAGAGACTGGAATCTACATGGTGCACGTTCCGTCAGGAGACCAACACACGGTTGGGAGCGGCTCCTCGTTGAACGATGGGCGAATCCGGCATGAACCCTGTGGCTACATGGCCATAGCCCGATGGGGAGATCGGGTCGTCGCTGAATCGGTCAAGGCCGTGCGAGTCGACGAGCCGGGCCAGCCGCCCGCGCTCTACTTCCCGCTCGCCGACGTACGCCTCGAACTGTTCCACGACGAGGGACACCGACGCACCGTGCCCGGGAAGGGCACAGCCAGTCTGTGGAGCATCGATCCACTGCCAGACAATGCGTCGACTGCACCGGGACGGACATGGGGTGATGGCCATCCGTCCGGTGTCGACGGGAATGACGTGTTGTGGAGATTCGCGGACCCCTCGCCGGAGCTGAGCTGGCTGTCGGATCTTGCCACGTTCGACCAGGACCGCGTGCGGGTCGAGTTGGTGGATCGGGTGGACACCGACGACGACCGCGACGTCACGCGAAAGCGATTCCCGATATGGGGTGACGCCGACGATCTGCTCGACGTGCTGGACGTGCGGCCCGACGGTGCGGGTTCCTATACGAGCGTCGCCGTCGGCGACCACCGACGGCCGGTCGTCGAGGGCAGCCAGATGCTCGGGCAGGCCATCGTCGCTGCCGGACGGCACTATCCGGGTCGCCGCACGGTATCGGCGCACATGGTGTTCACCCGGGCCGCCGACGCGCACCTCCCGCTCCGCTTCGAGCTCGAGGAGCTGAGTGGTGGCCGGACATTTGCCTCGGTCGAGGTGACGGTGAGCCAAGGTGGCCGGCGCTGCGCAACGGGCATCCTGTTACTCGACGTCGTCGCGCCCGACGTGATCCGCCATGCCGCACCTCCACCCGTGATCCCCGGACCCTACGAGAGCGAGCCGTGCGACATGTCCGTCATGGGCCGTGACATCCGGGTGGTGGATGGGGTCTACACCGACGACCCGGACGCCCCGGTTGGGCCGCCCGTGATCGACGCGTGGGTCCGTTTCCGCCACGTACCCGACGATCCGTATCTGCACGCCGCTCTGCTGGCACAGTTCACCGGCCACATGTCGATCGCCGCCGCTCTCCGGCCGCATGCCGGCATCGGCCAGTTTGCGGCACACCGCACGCTGTCGACCGCCATCAACGCCATCGGCATCTCGCTCCATGGTGATGTTCGTGCCGATGAATGGATGCTCTACCGTCACGAGTCGACCTTCGCCGGCGACGGCATGACGCACTCGTCTTGCCGTGTGCACGATCAGAACGGCCATGTGCTGGCCTCGTTCGTCGTCGATGCCATGGTCCGCAAGTTCCCGGACAACTCCGCTGCGGTCGACGACCGCACCGCCCTGTGAGCCTCACCACCGGCCGGGGGCCACTGAGCGCCAGACCGGCCGGTCGGTTCAGCGCTCCCGTGCCACGCGAACTCGTCTATGTCGAGCCGTTCCGCCGCCGTGTCCGCGGGCTCCTCGGCGATCGGACCGTCGTCGACAGCGAGCGGGTTCTCCTGGTGCACCAGCAAGGCGAGCCGCCCCGTTTCGCCTTCCCGTCCGCGGACATCGAGGGCGTCGCCGCGGAAGCCGAACCGGCTGCCGCGGGGTACGTGCGGATCCAATGGAACGACGTCGATGCGTGGTTCGAGGAGGACGAGCAGATTTTCATGCACCCGCGTAATCCGTACCATCGAGTCGACTGCGTCCGGACGAACCGCCGTCTCCGTGTCGAGATCGGTGAGGTCGTGCTCGTCGATACCACCGAGACCATCGGGGTGTACGAGACATCATTGGAACCAAGGCTCTATGTGGCGCGCGAGCACGTCCAATTCGATCTTCTCCACGCGAGCACGACGACCACCTACTGCCCGTACAAGGGAACCGCCTCGTACTGGAACGCCGTCATCGGCGATACGGTCGTTCACGATGTTGCCTGGTCCTATGAGGACCCCCTCCCCGAGAGTAGTGCGATTGCGGGACGGCTCGGCTTCGACCAGGAGCGGGCATCGGTGCGACAGGATCTGCCTCCGGCCGGCTGAGGCCCTGACGAGAAGGGAGCATCATGGAGGAGACCGAAGAGCTGCGTGCTGCTCGCGCCATGCGCCGGGCCATGCTCGGCGACGCCTACGTCGACAGCATGACCGCCGACGCGGACCCGGTGGCCAATGAGTTCCAGGACTACCTCACGTCCATGGCCTGGGGAGTCTGGGCCCGCGGCGGAGCCCTCAGCCCGCGTGATCGAAGCCTCTTGGTCATGGCCATGACCGCGGCGCTCGGCCGGATGGAGGAGTTCGCCCTGCACGCAGGCAGCTCACCGCAGACGGGCGTCAGCGATGAGGAGATGGACGAGTTGCTGTTCCAGATCGCCGCGTACTGCGGGGCACCGGCGGCACTGTCGGCGCGCCGGGCCATCCGTGCCGTCCGGGCAGCGCGAACGACGCCATGAACGCGCGAACGACGCCATGAAAAGGCGCCCCGAGTGGGAGTTGTCGACGATCCACACGGACCCTGGACCAGACCCGTCGTTTACTCCGCGTTCGGTCGGGAGCCGCTGTTCGCCAGCCGCCGGAGCAACTCGATCAGCGTGTGCCGCTCTTCGGGATCGAGAACGCCCAGGAACTCGTCCTCTGCGTCGAGTGAGATGACCCGGCAAACCTCCCAGACGCGGCGACCTTCCTCCGTCAAGTGGGTTCGAACGATCCGTCCATGCTTCGCGTCCGGCGTGCGCTCGACGAGGCCCCTTTTCTCGAGGGCGGTCAGGGAGAGCTGCGCCGCCTGTGGGGTCACCAGCATTCTGCGAGCGAGCTCCGCACCGGAGAGCCCCGGCTCGTCGACGAGCCGGTTGAGCGCGCCCATCTCGGTGGGAGTGACACCGTAGGGTCGCACCGCCTCGCTCACCGTTCGGTGGCCCTGATGGAAGACTCGCTTGAGTAGCCACAGGGCATGCTCGGGCACATCGTGCGTGTGTGCCGTGTTGCTGTGAGCGTGGGCCGGGCTGAGGGCGATGCCGTGAACGATATCACCGAGGAGCTCCGGCATGTATCCTGCCTTGCTGGTCCTTGTCGAAGAGCGTGACGCGTGCTCGACGGGCGTCCCACCTGGGCGGGCTTCGGCATGAATCTCGGTCATTCCAGGCGCTAGGGTGGGCGCTCAGAACCCACAATTGTTGGAGGACAGATGCGGATCGGCCTCATGATCGGCTCGGACACGGACAGGCAGAGAGCGGAGAGGCTGACCGGGCTCGTCGACGATGCTCGGGCCGCAGAGGAGCAAGGGTTCGTGTCCATGTGGATCCCGCAGATCCCGGGCTACATCGACGCGATGACGGCCATCTCTCTCATGGGCCACGGTACTGAGCGCATCGAACTCGGCACGGCGGTTGTGCCGGTCCAGACGCGTCATCCCATCACCATGGCTCAGCAGGCGCTCACCACGGAGGTCGCCTGTCGGGGCCGTTTCACGCTCGGGCTCGGTGCGTCCCATCACTGGATCGTCGAGGACCAGATGGGTCTCGACTATGACCGGCCGGCGCGCCTCGTGCGCGACTACCTCCAGGTGATGAACGCCGCGCTGGCCGGCCCGGGTCCGATCGATGTGGAGAACGAGCTCTTTCGTGTGCACAGTCCCTTCGACGTGGCCGACGCCATACCGATGCCCATCCTGGTTGCTGCCCTTGCCCCTGTGATGCTGCGGATCGCCGGCGAGTGCGCGTCGGGAACCATCCTTTGGATGGCGGACGAGCGGGCCATCGGCGATCACGTCGTCCCCCGCATCACCAAGGCCGCCGCAGGCGCCGGACGACCATCCCCGAGGATCGTCGCCGGGGTACCGATCACGCTGTGCGCCAACAGTGAGGTCGGCGCGGCGCGCGAGTACGCCAGCAAGATGCTCGGCCACGCCGAGCTCTCCCCGAACTACCTGCGGCTCCTCGAGCACGGGGACGCCACTGATGTGGGCGACACCATGGCCGCGGGTGACGAGGCCGCAGTGGTGGAGCGCCTGCAGCGGTTCCGTGACGCGGGGGTCACCGACCTGGCGGCGCGCGTCGTCCCGTTCGGCCCGGACCGTGACGGTCGCATTGCGTCGCGTCGGCGGACGCAGGCATTCCTCGCCACCCTCTGCCCGGAGCTGTAGAGTCCCAGCCCGGTCTCGGCGCACGCTCGCGACGTGGGCCGCCTCACCACACGAAGGAGAAGGCACTGACATGGGTATCTGTGACGGGCGGGTCGTCGTCATCACTGGCGCTGGTCGGGGTATCGGGCGGGAGCACGCCATCGAGTTCGCCAGGCAAGGCGCCAAGGTGGTCGTCAACGACCTGGGTGCCGAGATAGACGGATCCGGGAGCTCAGCGGGCCCGGCGGGCCAGGTCGTCGACGAAATCCGCGGCATGGGTGGTGAGGCCGTGGCCAACGGCGACGACGTGTCCGACTACGAAGGCGCCGGTCGGCTCATAGGGGCAGCGATCGAAACCTTTGGGACCATCGATGTCCTGGTCAACAACGCCGGCATCTTGCGTGACCGCATGTTGGTCAACATGAGCATCGAGGAGTGGGACGCGGTGATCCGCGTGCACCTGAGGGGCACGTTCGCTCCCACGCGCCACGCGGTCGAATACTGGCGCAATCGAGTCAAGGTGGGCGAGACCAATGACGCCCGCATCATCAACACGACATCGCCGTCGGGGATTTACGGCAACGTCGGCCAGACGAACTACGGGGCAGCCAAGGCGGGCATCGCCTCGTTCACCATCATCGCCGCCATGGAGCTCGCCCGCTACGGGGTCACCGTCAATGCCGTCGCGCCGGCTGCGTTGACCCGCATGACCGAGAACCTGGGTTTGGGCGACCCTTCGGTCGTCCGCAAGCCCGAGGATTTCGACCCCCTCGACCCGGGCAACATCGCTCCCCTGGTCGTGTGGTTGGGGAGCTCCGAATCGGCGGAGATCACCGGTCGCGTCTTCAACGTTCAGGGCGACCACATCAGCGTGGCCGAGGGCTGGGTGGCGGGACCGGGTGCCGACAAGGGCGACCGCTGGGACCCCGCCGAGCTGGGCGGGATCGTGCCCGACCTGGTGGCCAAGGCGGCGCGGAACGCCAACATGGCGGGACGGAGGAAGTGAGCCGTCCATCTCGACCCGGACCAGGCCCACGACGTGTGTGTGAACGGCAAGTGAACTCGCTGGCATGACCCACGGTCAACCTCCTGGTCACGACCGGAGCGGGCAGACTTCGAGGATTTTCGCCGCCCGCTGCTACGGCAGACTCTGACCGTGACCATCGCATACTTCTCCATGGAGATCGCCATCGGCGACCAGATCCCCGGCTTCAGCGGCGGTCTGGGCGTGCTGGCCGGCGACTTTCTCCGGGCTGCGTCGGACCTGTCGCTTCCCGTTGTCGGCGTGACCCTGGTGTACCACGAAGGGTTTTTTCGCCAGGAGATCGACCCTTCGGGCCGTCAGGTGGAGCAGGGCGTCGGCTGGGAGGTGAGTGAGGAACTCGAACGACTCGACGCCCATGTGGAGGTCCTCGTCGGCGGCCGTCCGGTGACCGTCGGAGTGTGGCGTCGCGACCTGGTCGGTGTGGACCGCGCCACGGTCCCGGTGTACTTCCTCGATACACGAGTTGCCGGCAACGATCCCGATGCGCGGGCGATTACCGACCGCCTCTACACCGGTGAGCCCCTCCAGCGGCTCTCTCAAGAAGCGGTCCTCGGGTTGGCCGGTCCGACGATGTTGCGCCGACTCGGTCACGCAGACGTCGCCAAGTACCATCTCAACGAGGGTCACGCCTCGCTGGTGCCCGTGGCACTGCTGGCTGAACGGCTGGGCGGGTCCGTGGGCGACGCGTCGGAGGCCGATGTCGAGTCGGTGCGCGAGCGCTGTGTCTTCACCACGCACACACCAGTTCCCGCCGGCCACGATCGCTTCACCCCCCGGGTAGTGACCAAGGTCCTCGGCAAAGAACTGGCCGAGGGGTTGGCCGCGCTCGGGTGCCTCGAGAAAAAGGGCAGTCTCAACATGACGTTGCTCGGGATGTACTTCTCGGGGTTCATCAATGCGGTGTCCCGGCGCCATGGCGAGGTATCACAGGAAATGTTCCCCGAATTTCACATTGAGTCCATCACGAACGGCGTGCATGTTCCCACCTGGGTGGGACCCAGTACCGCTGCGATGTTCGACCGGCACCTGCCCCGATGGCGACACGACAGCGCCATGTTGCATTACGCCACGTCCATCCCGCTCGACGAGATCCGGGAGGCGCACGCCGAAGCGAAGCAGATCATGATGGATGAGGTGGCGCGCCGGACCGGGCTCACACTCCATGCGGGGTCCCTCACTCTCGGTGTCGTTCGAAGAGCAACCCCCTACAAGCGCAACGATCTTCTCCTCTCCCAGCCCGGGCGGCTACGCGCCTTGGCCGAAAAGGTGGGGCCGCTGCAGGTGATCTACGCCGGCAAGGCCCATCCCCAAGACGAGTCCGGCAAGCTGCTCATCCAGCGGATCAACACCGCCGCTCGCCAGCTGGCCGGCGCCGTGACCGTCGTGTACCTCGAAAACTACGGGATGGAGCTCGCCTCAATGTTGGTGGCTGGGGTCGACGTCTGGGTGAACACCCCGGTCGCACCCCACGAGGCGTCGGGAACGAGCGGCATGAAGGCGGCCCTCAACGGTGTCCCCAGCGTCAGCGTTCTCGACGGCTGGTGGCTGGAGGGACATGTCGAGGGGATTACCGGCTGGGCCATCGGCGCGGACCTCGGTGCCGGTGCCGTTCTGCCCATCGGGGATCCGGAGGTGGACTCGCAAGACGCAGGTTTCCTCTACGAGGTGCTGGAGGAGACGGTGGCACCGCTGTACTACCAGGATCCGGAGGGGTTCCTCGGCGTGCGACGCTTCGCCATCGCCCTGAACGGCCCCTTTTTCTCGGCCCAACGAATGGCTTCGGAGTACGCCGGGCGGGCCTACCGTGACGCCGGCGAGACCGAAGACCTCTTGTGGTGAGCCGGAATTAGTTCTTTGCCGCGGGAAGTATGAACTTCTCAACGGCGCGCGCGAAGCCCTCGTCTTCGTTGGTGGTGGTGACCGCACGGGCGGATCGTTGTACCTCGGTAGAGGCGTTCCCCATGGCGATGCTCAACCCGGAGTGGGCAAACATCAGTACGTCGTTCGGCATGTCGCCGATCGTGGCGATCTGTGCGGTCGGTATGCCGAAACGGGCCGAGAGGAACTTGACCACGCTGCCCTTGTTGGCGTCGGGGTGGGTGACGTCGAGGTAGTACGGCTGTGAGAGGGCGGCCGTGACGTGGTCACCGAACGTGTCCCGAGCGGCGTTGGCGGCACGACGCATCGTCTCGGGATCGTCGCACACGCCCACGATCTTGGCCACTCCGTCGGTGAGGCCAGCATAGGTGGTGGTCAGCGTGGGCTGGAATTGAACCGTGGCCGCCTCCTGCGCCACGTGTGGTCCCGCAGGGTCCTGCACATACCACTCGGCTCCCCGGTAGATCCACGCCGTCAGGCCGAACGACTCCATGAGCTCGACCATAGGATGCACGAGCTCCTCGGGTAGCACCCTCTGTTCGATCACGGTCATGTCGGGCTGGACGATGATTCCGCCATTGAAGGCGGCGATGGGGGTCGAGATCTTCAGCGGCTCTATCAGCATCGACATGCCACGGGGAGGTCGGCCGCTGGTCACCGCGAACAACACGCCGGCCGCAGCGAGTGCCTGTACCGCATGCACGGCTCGCTCCGTGAGGACCTTCTCCTGTGTGACCAGGGTGCCGTCGACGTCGGCGAGGACGAGCCGGATGGAGTACGGGGGCATCCGGCCATCTTGTCATGCCGCCCGGTCCCCCTGGGATCCGCCGGGGACCGCAACGTGGAGAGGTGCACGAAACGGGCGATGTCGCTCGGTGCTGCCGGCGGCCGTACGATTCCTCCCGTGCACCATGCATTGGAGAAGCTCGCGGCCGACCTGCCTCCCGGCGCGCTCGTCACCGATCCCGACCTCGTGGAGAGCTATCGCTTCGACCGTTCCAACAGCCCAGATGCCGGTTACCCGGCGGCGGTTCTGCGAGCGACGTGCACGGCTGACGTGCAGACCACGTTGCGCTGGGCGAGTGCCCATGGGGTGCCGGTTGTGACCCGCGGGGCGGGTACGGGACTCTCGGGAGGTTCGACTGCGGTCGAGGGATGCATCACCCTGTCGACCGAGCGCATGCGGAAGATCGACGTCGACGTGCCCGCCCGGTTGGCCGTCGTCCAGCCAGGCGCCTTGAACGCCGAGGTCAAGGGGGCTGCTCGAGCGCACGGACTCTGGTATCCACCCGACCCGTCGAGCTTCGAGATCTGTAGCATCGGCGGGAATGTGGCGACCAATGCCGGCGGTCTGTGCTGCGCCAAGTACGGCGTCACGACCGACTACGTCCTGGGTATGGAAGTGGTCCTGGCCGACGGACGGGCGCTCCGACTGGGTGGACGCACCATCAAGGATGTCGCCGGCTACGACTTGAAGCGTCTCTTCACCGGCAGCGAGGGCACCTTGGGGGTCATCACCGAGGTCATCCTGCGGCTGCGGCCACCACCACCCACCTCGACCACCATGGTGGCGGTCTTCCCCGAAGCCGAAGGGGCGGGCCGTGCCATCTCGTCGATTGCCGCGAGAGGATGCCCCGCGGTGTTGGAGTTGATGGACCGCACGTCAGTCTCCGCCGTGGATCAACAGTTCCACCTGGGACTGGGCGACTGTCAGGCCCTCTTGCTGGGACAGTCCGATGCCGGGGGTGAGCAGGGACTGGCGGAGGTGAACGCCATGATCGGCGCCTGCCGGGCGGCCGGGGCCGACGAGGCGTACTCGACTGACGATGAGGACGAAGGCGCCCAGCTGATGGCGGCTCGCCGTATGGCTATTCCCGCCGTCGAGAGATTGGGAACCGTGCTCATCGAGGATGTAGGGGTGCCACTTCCCCGTGTGGCCGAGCTGATCCTGGGTATCGAACGGGTGGCCGAGCGGCGTGGGACCCTCATCGCCACCATCGGCCATGCCGGTGACGGCAACTTCCACCCGCTCGTCGTCTTTGACCGCAACGACGCCGAGGCAGTGACCCGGGCCGAACTGGCATTCGGTGAGGTGATGGATCTGGCCATAGCCCTCGGCGGTACGATCACCGGCGAGCACGGCATCGGGACCTTGAAGCGACCGTGGCTGAAGGAGCAGGTGGGTGACGACGTGCTGGAGGCCATGCGGCGCGTGAAGCACGCCTTCGATCCTCTCGGTATCCTCAATCCGGGCAGGGCGATCTGAATCCACGCAGATCAGAGCCGGGACGGTTTGGATATCGGGTCACGCCGGCTCGGGGGTGATTCCGGCGCCGCGCAGCATCCGGCGCAGGTCGACTATCTGCTGCTCGTCGAGATCATGATGCCGCGGTACGTCGAAGGTCTGGGTCTCGGGACCCAGGGTCACCTTGTACCTCCCGTCATGATCCTCGGTGACGGTCGCCACCTTGTTCAGAAGCGACAGGACGTCGTGCCACTGGATGTTGTGACTGGTCGGATGATTGAAGATCTTCGCCACCGTGGCCCGGTGGTGCCCGTCGAGCTCCATGCTGTCGTCCTCTTTTCCGGCCTTCGCGGCGGCTGATCCCGCCGGGTGGACCCAGCGTAGGGGGTCGACGACGCCCCGTTCTCCTGGCCCGTGGGCCGGGGATCGTGGCGCCGGTCGATGGGGCCATGACCGTCAGCGCTGTCCGCTACTCGGCGCCTGCAATGGCCATTGTCGAAAATGAGCTGCCGCGTTGCCGCGCCTCCTACCATTTTCCCGTACGAGCCGTTAGCCTTGTGGCCAGCCCAACGATGCTGGGGAGATTATCGGTGGACCGCAGTCAGGCCGCCGCGACAGTGGCCACTCTCACTCCGACGGAACGGCACTTGTTCAAACAGTGCCGTCGAGCGTGGGATCTCGAGGCAGTGGGACGGCGCAACCTCGAGCCAATCGTGTCGTCCGACCCCTTCGACGTGGACCGCTGTCTGCGCGACGCGTTGGCCGTGTACTACTACCCGGGCATGTGGGACTGGACCCGGTCGGTGGTCATCCCGCTGGTGGGTCAGGCGCTCGAACGGGCCATCGCCCGGGAGAGTGATCGGCTGGGACCTGAACTGCCTCGGGGTTTCGATGCGCGCACCGCCGCCGCTCGGCGGCTACTCGAGCACTATGTCGAGTGGGCTCCCACCGTCGAACGCCTGGCCCCGGTTCTGGTCGAGGTGGACTTCTCGGCCGACCTTCCCGACCCGGCAGGTGTCGACTCGGCCTTGCCCATGGCGCGAGGCCAGCACATCCGTTATCAGGGTCGTCTGGACCTTTTGGGTCTGGACGAGCACGACGCCTACTGGGTCACACGCCACCGGGTGGTGCGGGAGTGGACACCACTCGACGCACTGGTGCGCGACGAAGAGACGGTTGCGGCCTGCTGGGCCTGGGAGCAGTACTACATCGGCATGGAGATCACCGGGACCATCTACAACGAGATGCGCCTACCCACCGGAGCCCAGCTGGTTGCGGACGCGGACCGACCTCCCGCCGGCGAAGCGAGACGGGAGCGAGGCGGCGTGCCGCAGCACGAAGGCAGTGGCGGCGGACGCTCCATCCCCCAGCACCGCCGGCTGTATGCACGATCCACCGAGCCCGTTGACTCCTCGCGCGTGGTGCAGGACACCGCCCCGCTGTTTCGTCGTACGTGGATCCGCCGCTCCCGGGACGAGATCGTTCAGGCAGGCGGTCAACTGGCTGCGGAGGCCCGGGAGATGTTCAACCGCGAGGTCTTCGTGTATCCCTCTCCCTCGGAGTCAGCGTGCCGTCGTTGCTCGTTTGCCGCCCCCTGCATGGCTCTCTACGAGGGGAGGGGAGCCGAAGCGGAGACGATCCTGGACTCGAGCTATCGGTCACGCCCCCTCGAGGAGGTGGTCGAGGGGCGTCTCGGGGGGGTGACATGGAGCACGGGGAGGGGTGCGGCCCCTCCCCGCTTCGCCCGGTGAGCAGGGACGACCCGGCTCGTTCCCGGAAGTCGATCACCCACAGGGCGATCGCTCCTAGTGCCGCGCCGAAGGCGAAGGTCACCACGACCGCAAGGAGGCTCCTCATGATGGACAGCGATCCGCTCTTCCCACAGTGACCATTGTGGGCAGCTGGGTTGTAAACAGAGAGTGAACAGATCCTCGTTTCAGCACAAAAGAAGGTAAATGCGCGACCCGGGCAACCGTCATGCCCGAGTCCTGCCCGGGCCGAAAGCCGAGGTATACGCCTATGTATGTTCGGGGGTCTCGGCGAGCGAGGCCGCCACCGAGTCGTCTCGCCTGGCGATGATGTGCACGTCGATGCCGAGCGGCGCGGCCAGCTGGGAGATCTTCCTTACGATGGAGCCCCCACTCCGCAACTCCTGCCACCGACTGCGGGCGCTCGAACCGACCACGATCTGGGTGATTTGATGAGTTCGGGCGAACTCAATGAGCGCGTGCGCCGGGTCATCACCTCGCACCTCGTTCCAGCGCGCGCCCACGTCGATCGCCAACTGATGGAGAAGCGCCAGCTCGGTCTCGTGTGGTCGGACCGTACCCTCTCCGGAGACGACGTGGAGAACGTGCAACTCGGCCTTTATCCGAGCGGCCATTCTCGACGCTCTTCGGACAATGGTGTCGGTGCCGGGGGCCGCTGTGACGCCCACCAGAATGCGCTCGCCGGTCTCCCACACGACGTCGGGTTGACGGCTCCTCAGGTGTGCCAGGAGCTCCTCTTCGGTCTCGTCGGCCAGAAATCGAAGCGCCAACTCGCGCAGGGCCATCAAGTTGTCCTCGCGGAAGAAGTGCGTCAGAGCCTGAGGGACCTTTTCAGGTGGATAGATGTTGCCATGGAGCATCCGCCGCCGAAGTTGCTCCGGAGAGGAATCGACCAGTTCGATCTGGTCCGCCTGGCGAAGCACCCAGTCGGGAACCCGCTCGCGGATGGGTAGTCCCGCAATCTGCTCGACGGCGTCGGCGATGCTCTCGAGATGCTGGATGTTCACCGTTGTGATGACGTCGATCCCCGCCGCCAGAATCTCCATGACATCCTGCCAACGCTTCTCGTTGTGGCTCGATCCCGGGACGTTGGTGTGAGCCAGCTCGTCGACGAGCGCCAGTTCAGGGTGCCGCTGGAGGACGGCGTCGAGATCCATCTCCTCGAAGTTGGTTCCCCTGTAGTCGACCGTCTTCCGCGGGACAACCTCAAGGTCAGCGATCAGGTCCTCGGTAAGGTGTCGGCCGTGACACTCGACGAAGGCGATGACGACATCGGTGCCGCGCCGCTTACGTCGGTGGCCCTCATTGAGCATGGCATAGGTCTTCCCGACGCCGGCGGCGGCGCCCAGGTAGATGCGGAAGTGCCCGGTCGGCTCGACGCCCTCGGTGTGCTCCGTGGGGACGGCCGGCATGGCGTTCACTCTTGCACCGCTTCGCGGTTCTGTCATCAGCGTCCTTCAGCTCCACGTCAAGGTAGTCCGAACGACTTCACGCTGGTGAGCGCCTACCCTTCGGCTCCATCGGGAGACTCCTGGAGCGCCATCAATCGGCGGTACCGGATGCGGATGTCGTCGCGGTCGCTTTCCTCCGGCACCGACTCCTCCGCGCTACGGAGGATCATCCCGGCCTGTCGTGTGAGGACGCGCAACTGCTCGGGAGAGGTGACGTCCGAGGCGATGGAGGTGAGTGCGTCAAGTAGGCGGATGATGACCGCCGGCATCCCGCGTGATGATTGGCGGATCTTGTCGAAGGCTCGGTTGACCATCCGTGAGTAGGAGGGATCGGTCCCGATGAGCCGCACCCGATGGAACCGGTCTCGATAGACGCCCTCCGCCAGGGTCCGGCCAGATACTCGGCTGAGACCCGCCGAGAGCCAGTCGATGCAGGTGAGGGCAGTGAAGGTGTCGTTCACGGCCGGGGAGAGGGCCCGGATGGCTATCTCGACGAGTTGATCGATGGCAAACACGGGGTCCTGCATGAGGGTCCGATGGGGACCGGTCACATGCGCCTTGGAGAGAGCCAGGGCAACTTGGCCGGCGGCCCCACCGGGCCAGACGGTGGCCAGCGGCCGGCCCGTGGCGATGAAGTGTCCAGGCCGGTGGTCGAGGCGAATCACCGAGTCGGTGCGCGAAGCGATGTCGATCAACTGGGCGTAGCCCACGAACTGCAGGTAGCCACTGGCGTTCGAGGTCACGACCGCCCCCCGTTCGTCAATGAGCTTCAAAAGCTCCGGTACCGATCGACCGACAACCTCGAGCGGCGCCGCACCTTCACCGGCTTGGTCCGCGGGGAACTCGGCATCAATGGCGTGCGTGAGATCGCGGGCGATCCCCGCGATCACCTCCGGGAGCTGGATCGACTTGGCGATGTGATGGATGAAGTAGATGAGTACTCCGATATCGACGACCAGCAGAGCCTCGGCGACGGTGATCGACAGATGCGGGACGAAATCGCCATGAGGGTTGCTGGTGATCGTCACGAGTGCGAGCACGGAGTAGACGAACGTGCCGACGAAGACCCCCAGGGTCAACTGATTTCCGATGTCACGAACGAAGTTCCGCATCATGCGGGGGCCGAACTGCTGTGATGCCAGGGTCAGGGCAAGGATGGTGATGGAGAACACGACGCCGACGACGGTGATCACGGCCGCTGCGATGGCGATGAGCACCTGACGACCGGCGTCGGCACTACCGGTGCGGATCCAGAAGGGCAGAGTCAGTCGATGGTGGTAGGCCGCGAGGTCGATCTCGAAGGTGACAAAGAACAGCAGTGCGGCCACCACAACCAGGACGGTTGGCATCATCCAGAAGGTCGTGCGCAGCGCCTCCCAGCGCCAGCTGGGCAGCTTCTTCTGCTCAAGGCGTACGTGCCTGCTCGAGGTGCCCAGTTGGGTGCTCTCAGTCATGGGCCGAGTTCAGCCATGTGTGCCGAACCGTCCGGACCCCGGGCACACACGTTCGTCTGGTGTTCGGCCAGCGAGATCGCGCATCTGGGAAAATGGGGTCGATCAGGGGCACGGTCCTCCGCTCGCCGACCAGACTTCCCGGCACGCCCCTCCGCCACAGGATAGTCGATCAGCGGGGACGCTGCGTCTGGCCGGTGCAGCCGGCTCTATGGCCGCGACCGCCGACGAGTGGGCGAACCTACGGCAGTGCCGGTGGTTCCCCTGCCGGCTCCTCTCCGTTGGGTGGGAGGGGGCCGGCTGCCGTGGCGAGCATGACGGAGTTGGGTATCTTGAGGATCCCATCCTCGGTGCGCACCGTCACGTACGTGAGACTGATGCCCAACACGGTCGCGTCGAAGATGCCACCCAGAGCGCCAGATCGGATCCGTATCGTCTCACCCACCGTGAACGGCTTGGCGAGAAGGAGAACGAGGGAGGCGAACACGTTCCCGAGGCTCTGCTGCGCGGCGATGCCGAGAACGATTCCAGCCAGGCCGGCGCCCACGAGGAGGTGGTCGATCGGGACGTCGAGCAATCCGAGCTCGGCGCAGATGATGATCACGTACCCCACGCCCGTTGTCACCAGCCGAACGGCCGCACCGGCCGAAGGTATGGTGCGAGTCGACATGAGCTGTCCGAGGCCGGCGGCCGTTCGGCGAACGGCGATGACCCCGAAGACCAAGAGAACTAGCGCCGAACTCCAGACGATGACCCTCGGGCGTATGGCCGGGCCATGGACGCTTCCGAGACTACTGCCGATGGCCAGCGCCGCTATGGCGATGGCTCCGGTCACCACCGCAACGCTCCAGTCATGCTTGCGGGCGCGTGCGACGACTTCCATTGTTTTCTGTCGAGGTAGCAATGCCATCCTCCTCTTGGGCGAAGAGAGCCGAGCCGGACCACGAGAGGCGGCCGCCGCCAC
>Ga0302324_100001105_pt1 | contig 66369 bp, 63 predicted proteins | sample Palsa_T0_1_FD_201949 | JGI IMG/M metagenome (GOLD analysis project Ga0302324, IMG submission 201949) | Peat permafrost microbial communities from Stordalen Mire near Abisko, Sweden - Palsa_T0_1 | ecosystem: Environmental > Terrestrial > Soil > Palsa > Peat permafrost | place: Sweden: Abisko...
ACGCCTTCCTCGGGGCGGTCACGGCCGGGGTCTCGATGTTCATCGCGAGCCGCCTGCCGGCAGCCGCACGCGCGCGCTCGAAGGCGCGCTCGTTCGGGGAGTCGCCGGGCGAGGTCGTCGGCGCGGCCACGGGGTAATCGATGGCAGAGCAGACAGGGCGCGTGCGACGGCCGCGCCCAACCAGGCAGCGCCGCGAGAGTCAGGAGATTTCGGCCGCTGTGCGCGACCGCCTGATCGAGTCGCGGCTGACCCCGAACGCGATCTCGCTGACGGGATTCGCGCTGAATCTCACCGCTGCGGGGCTGGTGGTCGGGCGTATGTTCTTTCTTGGCGGGGTGGCGTTCATCGTCGGGTCGGTGATGGACACGCTCGACGGCCGCTACTCGCGGATGTCGGGCAAGGGCACGCCGTTCGGAGCCTTCCTCGATTCGACGCTCGACCGCCTCGAAGAGGGAATCGTGCTGACCGCTGTAGGAGCTTATTTCGCCTCGCGCCACGACCAGCTGGCGGTAGCAGCCGTCGTCGCAGCGGTGCTCGGATCGCTGATGGTCTCCTACACGCGCGCCCGCGCCGAGGCGCTCGGCGTCGCCTGCAAGGTCGGGCTCGCCACCCGGCCGGTGCGGGTCGTGATCCTCTCCGTCGGCCTCGTGTTCGCGAAGGGTGCCTCGCTCGGCCACTTCGAGCTGTTGGCCCCGGCCGTGTACGTGCTGGCAGTGCTGACGATGCTGACCACGGTTCAGCGGATCCTGCATGTCCGTGGGGAACTGGCGAAGACGAACTCGGTCAGCGATTCGTAACGTCGGTTTTCGCCAGTTCCCTTAAGAGTTCGGCGGCCGGGAGCGTGGGGCGGCGCGGACTCCTAGTGACGCCGAACTCCTGGGTCTCAACGCGCCGACGTGTAACCAAGTTCGCGCCTGGGACTACATTTGTCCGTGATCTCGGCGCGTAGCGCGCCGGACCCGCGGTGCGGTGCGCCGCGACTCTTTCAGCGGAGGAACTCTTCATCGTGAGCAAGACCAACGGTTCGGCCAACGGCGCGGCGCGCCATCAGAGCGACAAGGTCAAGGTCGCCATCATCGGCGTCGGTAACTGCGCGAGCTCGTTCGTGCAGGGCGCGCAGTACTACCGGGATGCGCCTGTCCATGAGCAGGTCCCGGGCCTCATGCATGTCGACCTCGGCGGCTACCACGTTCGCGACATCGAGTTCACGGCCGCCTTCGACATCGACGCGGACAAGGTCGGTAAGGACCTCTCGGAGGCGATCTTCTCGGGCCAGAACAACACGATCAAGTTCGTCGAGGATGTGCCCAAGCTCGGCGTCGAGGTGCATCGCGGGATGACCCATGACGGACTCGGCAAGTACCTCAAGGAGAAGATCGTCAAGGCTCCGGGGCCGACCGCCGACATCGTCGAGATCCTGCGCGACACGAAGACCGATGTCGTAGTGTCCTATCTCCCGGTCGGATCGGAGCAGGCCACAAAGTGGTACGTCGAGCAGGTGCTCGATGCCGGGTGCGGATTCGTCAACTGCATCCCCGTCTTCATCGCACGCGAGCCTTACTGGGACAAGCGGTTCAAGAAGGCGGGCGTCCCGATCGTCGGCGACGACATCAAGTCACAGGTCGGCGCGACCATCGTCCACCGCACCCTCGCCCGGCTGTTCCACGAGCGCGGTGTCAAGCTGCTGCGTACGTCACAGCTCAATGTCGGCGGCAACATGGACTTTTACAACATGCTCGAGCGCGAGCGCCTGGAGTCCAAGAAGATCTCGAAGACCAACGCGGTCACCTCGATCATGGGGCACGACCTGCCCGCGGACGACGTCCACGTCGGGCCTTCCGACTACGTCCCGTGGCTGACGGATCGCAAGTGGGCCCACATCCGCATGGAGGGCCAGGCGTTCGGGGACGTGCCGCTCAACCTCGAGCTCAAGCTCGAGGTGTGGGATTCGCCGAACTCGGCGGGAATCGTCATCGACGCCGTCCGGTGCTGCAAGCTGGCGCTCGACAACGGCCTCAGCGGCCAACTCGACGGGCCCAGCTCCTACCTGATGAAGTCCCCGATGCACCAGCGGCCTGACGAGGAGGCGCGCGAGCTGACCGAGCGCTTCATCGCCAAGTACGGCCGCCAGAACGCGTCGAAGCCGGCTGCCAAGGACGGCGCCGTGGCCCGGCCTGCCACCCGCCGCGCGACGACGAAACAGTAGTCGGGAGTCCCTCACGTCACGATGACGGCCGGCGCGCGCGCATTATGCTGGCCGGCGTGACCGGGGAGCGCCTCGCCATCGCGCAGGTGACACCGTTCGCCTGGGAGGCGAAGAACGAGGAGGTCAACGAGTACGTCAGGCGCGTCTCGGCCGAGCTGACGAGCCGCGGGCACCGCGTGATCGTGATCGCACCATCGAACTCGAGCGGTCTCGTGCGCGACTCGCGCCGTGCGATCCGCGCCGGGCGTAACGAGCCAGAGCTGCTGCTCGAGCGGGCGCAGGACGAGCCGCTCGTCCTCGGCGTCGGCGAGGTCCTGCCGTTCGCGGCGGCCAGACGTCACTCGTCCTCGCTCCCGATGGACGTGGCTCGGACGATCGAGGATGCGCTGACCGCGGTCCCGCTCGATGTGGTCCACGTGCACGAGCCGTTCGCGCCGAGCGCGTCCAGCGTCGCGCTGCGCCACTCGCGCGCGCTCAACGTCGGGAGCTTCCACGCCCCGACGGAACGGATCCTCTCCACCCAGCTCGCGCGCCCTCTCGTGGAGCTGCTGTTCAGTCGCCTCGACGCCCGCACGGCGAGTTTCACGGCCACCCGCGACCTCGTGCAGCGGTATTTCCCCGGCGACTATCGGGTGATCCTGCCTGGCGCCGACCAGGCCAAGCGCCGGGTGCGAGGCGGGCCGGTCGAGATCGTGTTCGTCGCCGAGGAGGAACGCGCGGCGCTGCGGCTGTTCCTGCGCGCGCTGCGGACCGTAATCACCGAGCCCGAGTGGCGGGCGACGGTGTGGTCCTCGCGGACCCTGGCGGCGCCGGCGACGCTGCGGCGCGACCTCGTCGATCGGGTGCGCTTCGTTGGCGCCGATAGCTCAGAGGCCGAGGCGCTCGCGAAGGCCGACATAGCCGTGCTGGCCTCCGAGGGGCTCCGCCCGACGCCGGGGACCCTCGTGCGGGCGCTGGCCGCGGGAGCCGTTCCGGTCACCTCCCGCCTGCCGCCCTACGACGAGCTCCTATCTGAGGGCCAGTACGGGCTCGAGTTCGAGCCGGGCGACGCGCAAACGCTCGCCGCCCACCTGACGAGCCTGATCGCCGAGCCGGAATTGCGGGAGGCCCGGCGCGCAAGCGCCGACCCTCTGCGTGCTCGACTCTCGTGGGCGCGCGTGACGGACGAGCTCGAGGACGTCTACGCGAGCCTGGTCGCCCGCCGGCACAACACGAACGTCGCGCAGACCGTCCGCAAGCGACTCGCGTCGCGCCCGTTGATCGACGTGGACCTCCATATGCACACCGATCACTCATATGACTGCGCAACCCCGGTCGAGGTTCTGCTCGCCCACGCGCGGGCACGCGGTCTCGGCGCGATCGCCGTGACCGACCACAACGAGGTCTCCGGCGCGCACGAGGCGCGCGCCAAGGCCGACGGCGTCAAGGTGATCGTCGCCGAGGAGGTCAAGACCGCCGATCAGGGCGAGGTGATCGGGCTGTTCATCGAGGAGAAGATCCCGCGCGGCATGACGCTCCAGGAGACGATCGCGGAGATCAAGCGCCAGGGCGGGCTCGTATATGTCCCGCACCCGTTCGACCGCCTGCACTCGGTGCCCGACTACGAGCATCTGCTCGACGTGCTCGACGATGTCGACGCTATCGAGGTGTTCAACCCGCGCGTGGCGATCGCGGAGTTCAACGAGGAGGCCGCCCGCTTCGCCGCCAAGTATCGGATAACCGCGGGTGCAGGCTCTGATGCACACGTGCCGCAGGGTCTCGGCTCGGTCCGGATCCGGATGCGGGACTTCGACGGCCCGGAGGAGTTCATTGCGGCCCTACGCGATGCCGACATCGTCCGCAATCCCGCCAGCCTGCTTTACGTGCAGGCGCTTAAGTTCCTGCAGACCAAGGCTTTACCGGCGCCCGCGCGCCGTGCCTCACGCGAGCGCCGGGTGCGCCGCGCGACCCGCAAACCGTGATGCAACAACCGCTGCGCGCGCGCAAGTCCTGATGCACTCGCAAGGACAAGACACCGCGCCGTCCAATCGAAGGGGCGTGCCTGCGACCGACGACGAGATCCGCGAGAAGTACCTCGAGCGGGCGATCCGCGAGCTGAACGCGCTGACCCGCGAAATCCAAGCGTGCCCGCACTGTCCGCGCGGCAATCTGATGCCGGTGCTCGGCTCGGGGCATCCCCAGGCCGATGTATTCCTGATCAAGCACTCGGCGCGGCCGGCGGAGGTCGAGGAAGGGGTCGCGTTCTACGGGCGGACCGGAAATGCGCTGATGAAGTCACTGAAGCGCCTGCAGATCGATCCGCTCGTGGTCTACGGGACGCTGTGCGTGAAGTGCCCTGTGCTCGACCCGGTGATGGCCGAGCCTGAGTGCATCGCCCGGCTGGTGGAGGAGATCGCGATCGTCCAGCCGAAGATCGTGGTCGTGATGGGCGAGGACGCCCTCGGGGTGCTGAACGATCTCGCGATCCCGCTTGCGCGGCCGCTTGCTCCGGACCCGGGGGTGCTGCAGCGCCTGACGCCGGCGATCGAGGCGCTGTTCGTGCCGAGCATCGACGACGCGCTCGACGAGGAGGGCGCGAAGCGAGCGTTCTGGTCCGCGTTCAGGGTGCTCGGGCAATGGTGGGCGGACCTGCCCCCGTATTGAGACGCTTACTTGCGGCGCAGTCCCTTTCGCCGGCTCTTGGTGATCTGCCATGGGCCGGGTGTGAGATCGAGCACGAGATTTACGATCCAGACGATCAGAGTCGCGTCCACCAGTGTCCAGAAGCCCTGGATGTGGAGCCCGCTGACGATATCTCGCGTGATCACGAGCATCAGCAGCGAGACGAAGAACCAGGCGATCCCAAGCGTGAGCACCGCCAGCGGCAGGGTCACAAGCCTGAGCACCGGCTTCAGCACCGTGTTGAGAACTCCGAACACCGCCGCAGCCGCGAGCAGGGCTCCCGCGTCCTTCACGTGAACCCCGTCCAGCGTGGCGACGACGATCGCCAGCACGAGCGCGTTCGTCAGCCAGGAGATACCAAGCCGGACGGGCAGCGACGGTGAGCGATCTCGACGAACGGCGGCGGGCATGTCGCTCTAGGACTCCCCCGGCATCCGCAGGATGATCTTGCCCAGCTTGCCCCCGGCGACGAAGCGGGCGTACGCCTCGGCGGCCTGATCCAGGGAATACACGGCAGCGACCGGCACCTTCAGCTTTCCGGCGGAGAGGAACGGCAGGACCGAGCGCTCGAGCGCTCGAGCGGTGAGCGCCTTCTCCTCGAGCGGCCTCGGCCGAAGGGTCGAGCCGAAGACCTGCAAGCGCTTCGCGAGCAGCAGGCCCAGGTTCAGCTCGCCCTTGACGCCACCCCCGATTCCGATCACGGCGATCCGACCGCGGTTTGCCAGCGCGACGAGATTCTCCGCCAGATTGGACGCACCCACAAGCTCGAGGATCACATCGAATGGGCCATGCGCACCGAAGCCCTCGGGATCGATCACCTCGGCGCCGAAGGCGGCGACGCCGTCGCGAAGCTCGGGATTGCGTACGGTCGCGGTCACCCGAGCCCCGAAGAGGTGGCCTAGCTGGATGGCCGCGGTGCCGACACCGCCGGCGGCGCCATGCACGAGCAGATGCTCCCCCGGCCTCAGACAGGCCTGGGTGATGATCGCGTCGTGCGCGGTCGTGAACACCTCGGGGACGCCGCCGGCCTCGTCCCACGAGAGGGCGTCCGGCACCGGCATCAGCTGGCGCTCGTGCACGATCGCGAGCTCCGCCTGGCCACCGCCGCCGACGATCGCCATCACCCGGTCACCTTCGGAGAACCGCTCGGCTCTCGGCCCGAGGGCCGCCACCTCGCCGGCCAGCTCGAGACCGGGGATGTCCGCCGGTACGCCGGGCGGTGCGGGGTAGCGTCCTCGTAGCTGGTGCATGTCGGCGCCGTTCAGGCCCGCGGCGCGGACTCGGACCAACACCTCGCCGGCACCGGGCTCCGGGTCGGGATGCTCCAGCACGAGCAACTCCCCGTCGCGGATGGTGGCGGCACGCATGAGCGGCGATTCTCCCTTATCGCACTCGGTCCAGCACCGCTACGCACTCGATGTGCGGCGTCTGCGGGAACATGTCGACCGGCTGCACGCCGGTCAGCGTGTAGCCGGCATCGACGAGCTGGCTTGCGTTCGGAGCGAGCGTGGTGGGATTGCATGAGACGTAGACGATCCGGCGGGGCCCGGCCTCGATGATCCGGCGGACGACCTTCTGCGAGAGGCCGGCACGCGGAGGATCGACGACGAGCACATCCGGTCGGCCCGCCTTGGCCACGAGCTCGCGCAGTGCGAGCCGCACGTCCCCTGCGAAGAAGTTCACCCGCTCGATCTCGTTCAGGCGGGCGTTCGCGATCGCGTCGGCGACCGCGGCGGGCACGACCTCGAGTCCCCACAGCTCGGCCGCGCGAGGCGCCATCAGCAGGCCGATCGTCCCGATCCCGCAATACAGGTCGTAGACCCGCTCGAAGCCCGAGAGCTGTGCGCGGTCGATCGCGATCCCATAGAGCTGCTCCGCCATCTCCGTGTTCGTCTGGAAGAACGCCTCCGGCGAGATCCGTACGCGGATGCCACCGATCTCCTCATCGAGATAGTCGGCGCCCGAGATCAGCTTGGTCTCGCCTCCGGCCGTCGTCTCGCCGGCGCTCGAGCTGCGCGTCCACAGCACCCCGTCGCACGCGGCGGCCTCGGCGAGCGCCGCGCCGTCGAAGGTGGCCGGCCCGGTCACGAGCCGTACCTGGAGCTGGCCGGTGCGGCGGCCCTCGCGGACGACGAGGTTCCGGAGCGTGCCGGAACCGGTGGAGCGGTCGTAGGGAACGAACCCCTGCGACCGGCACCATTCGACGACGCGCTCGCGGGCGGCGTTCGCTGCCTCGGAGGCCAGCAGGCAATCGCGCACCTCGATGATCTCGTCCCAGCGACCGGGCGCATGGAAGCCGCAGATGAGCCGGCCACCGGCGTCGCTTCCGAATGAGTACTCGAGCTTGTTGCGGTAACGCCATTTTTCCGAGGCGGCGACGATCGGCGCAACATCGACGCTTTCGAGTCCACCCAGTCGGGTCAACGCCTCGACGACCTGGGCCTGCTTGACCTCGAGCTGGCGCTCGTACCGGAGAACCTGCCAAGGCGCGCCCGGATGGTCGGCCACCGGAGCGATGCGGTCCGGACCTGGCGCGAGGATCTCGGTCGCCCTGGCCTCGGCATACGCTCGCTTGGCCTTCCCTACCTGCGCGCGCAGACGGTCGCCGGGCATTCCCCCCTGGACGAACACGACGTAGCCGTCGAGTCGCGCGACGCCGGCTCCGCCGTAGGCGAGTGAGTCGATCGTCAGCTCGAGCTCCGCGCCGCGCGCGGGACGCGTCTTGCCCTCACTCGTTCTCGTGCTCACCCGCTCTAGGATGGCAGGCGCATGCACCTCGAGGCTTATCGGGAGTCGGCGGAGGAGTTCGTGGCGGAGCTGACTGCTGAGTTCTACCGTCACTATGCCGGCCTCAAGGAGGAGTTCGAGATCGAGTCGATCTACGCGCGGCACGACTCGCTGTTCACCCGGGCGGCGGTCGAGGAGCTGCGCGAGCAGGCGGCGACACCCGCGCCCGGCACCGATGAACGGCGACGGCGCAGGATGCTGCTCGAGTTCGCCGTCGAGGGCCATCTCGGACAGGCCACGAAGACGATCGACGCCGAGCTCGCGCGTCGCGAGGCCGAGCTCTCGATCGAGGTCGACGGAGAGCGGATCGGGTACCGCGAGTCGGCGGTCGCCCAAGCCAACGAGCCCGACGCCGAGCGGCGGGCGCGCATCGAGGAGGCCAGGCTGGCGGTGACCGAGCACGAGCTGAACCCGCTTCACCGGGAGTCGCTCGAGCTCCAGCACGGACTCGCGCAGGAGCTCGGATATCCGAGCTACCGAGATATGTGCGCGGCGCTCCGGGGACTCGACTTCGAGGCCCTGCACCGCCAGACGGAGGCGTTCGGAGCGGCGACGGAGTCGCGCTACGAGACGGTGGTCGAGCCTGAGCTCCGGCGGACGCTCGGGATCGGCTTCGGCGAGCTCCGGCGATCGGACTTGCCGCGCTTCTTTCGCGACGCCCCGGCGGACGCGAGCTTCCCGGCCGATCGCCTCACGCCGTGCTTCATCGAGACCGCCCGCGGCCTCGGGATCGATGTCACCGCCCAGGCGGGCGTGTTTCTCGACACCGAGCGCCGGGCGAAGAAATCCCCGCGTGCGTTCTGCGCACCGGTGCGCGCCCCGGGAGAGGTGTACCTGGTGATCGCGCCGGTGGGTGGTCGCGATGACTTCTCGACGCTGTTCCACGAGGGCGGTCACACCGAGCACTTCGCGAACGTCGATCGGGCGCTCCCGTTCGAGTTCCGCCTGCTCGGCGACAACGCGATCACCGAGGCGTACGCGTTCCTGTTCCAGCACCTGATCGAGGACCCCGAATGGCTCCGGCGCCGCCTGGGCGTCGATGACGACGGCGCGCTCGCGTCATATGCACGCGCCAATCGCCTCGTCTATCTGCGGCGGTACACCGCCAAGTTCGCCTACGAGCTCGAGCTCCACGGCGGCGAGGGTGCGGGGCTCGAAGCACTGGCGGATCGCTACGCCGAGCTGCTCTCAGCGGCCGTGCGCGTCGAATGGCCGCGGCAGATGTTCCTCGCAGACGTCGATCCTGGCTTCTACTGCACCGCGTACCTGCGGGCCTGGGCGCTCGAGACGCACCTACGCACCCACTTCAGGAGGCACTTCGGGCCTGCCTGGTTCGAGGACCCGGAGGCGGGCGAGATGTTGCGCTCACTGTGGCGCGACGGTCAGCGGCTGAGCCCGGAAGAGCTGCTTCGCGAACTGACCGGCGAGCGGCTCGACTTCGCGGTTCTGAGGCACGATCTCGGACTCGATTAGTCGACTTTTCACGCCCGCGAGCGCCGGCTTGTAATCGTGCCGGCATTCGCGACCTGCTATAGCCTGTAGTCCGGGCGTCTACGAAAGGGCTCTTCCAATGACCCGAGCCTGTTGCCCAAGCTGCAGGTTGCGCTTCACGCGTGCCTCGTCAGCACACCTAACTATCTGTCCCGAATGCGGGACGCCGCTGCGAGCAGGTCTCGCGGTGAGCGAGACCGTGGGATACAAGCTCTATGACATTTGCGACTCACCGGAGGAGTTTCCGCTCGCCGTCGAGGTCGCCTTGCCCGAGCCGAACCAGCCGGTCAACCGCTGAACGCATTCGCGGGGCTGGTAACGCCGCGATCAGCAGACGCGGCGCGAATTAACTTAAGGAGAGAGTGATGGCCCCAAGGAGCAAGGTGGTCGTGTCGGTCCAACCCGCAAAACATCGCCCCACGTCGGCAGAGCGCCGCGCCGCGCAGGTCGAGATGGTCTCGACGAAGCAGGCCGAGCTCAAGCGCGAGGCGGCAGAGCGACGCGAGAAGCGCGCGCAGCGGGCCGCCGCCGACAGCCAGGAGCCGACCGGCGGCGACAGCCAGCAGCCGGAGTCGCCGTCTACCTGAGTTTCGAGATGTCGATCGCGTCCCGCGGTGCTGTCAACGAAACCGACTCGTTGAAGCCACTCAGCCTGATGCGACCGGCTTGCGAGCCGATCTTGTCGATCTCGAGCGGGTACGGAGGGCCGGTCGTAGCCACGTAGAGGGTCGCGTCCTTGGCTGTGTCGCGGACCGCGACCGCGCTCTGTCCGTCGACCGTGCTCGTGCCTGCCTTGACCAACGCGCCGTGTGTCGTCAGCAGTGTCCCCAGCAGCAGGTGCAGGTTGCTCAGCTGGGCAAGCGACGCGAACTGGCCGCTCGCCGGCGCCTTCAGCCATTTTCCATTCAGGAGCTGCTCGGCCCCCTGACCTCCGAAATGGTTCCAGAACGCCTCGCTCCCGTTGATGTAGACCTCGCCTCCGACGACCTCAATCCGGAAGCTCAGGCCGCCCTGCGACATCTCACCCCGACCGCCCTTGCCCGAGACCAGGTCGAGGTTCAGCGAAACCGGGTCGCCGTCGCTGACCAGGGACCCCGAGATGTGAGCGGAGTTCGCACCATCGATGGCGTCTATCGCTGCGGTCACGATCCCGTTCGCCGACTTCGAGGCGACCCCGTTGGACGACGCGCCGCCACACGCGGAAACCGCGCAGGCGACAAGCAAGGAACAGGCCGCCCATGCGGCGATGCGGCTCACAGGCGCTGAGCGTAGCCGAATCCGGCTAGAGGAGCGCGGCTTCGATCGCCTCGAGCACAGTCTTGCGATTCGCGTGCCGGCGCTCGTAGTCGCGGACCTTTCGAAGCTGTGGCGGCGTCAGGGGGCCAAGCCGACCTACGACGTGCGCCGCGGTGAGGTCGTCGTACCCGAGGATCGGGAAGGTGGGGCCGACGCCGACCGTTCGCCGCGCCCGGTCGGCCGTACGAACGATCCGATCGACCGGTTCGGTGCTGCGCGCCTTCTTCGTCGCCGCCTCGAGCTGATCACGGCCGCGGTCCAGCAGCTGCCCGAGCGGCTCGAGCGGCCGGAAGAACACATTCGCGATCTGGTCGCCGTCGGTGCTCGAGGGCTCGCCGGCGTGCTGGGCGGGTTCGTCCAGGTGCTGGGCGGCGGCCGTGCCGTCGGCCGGGTTCGAGCCGGCGGATCCGTTCGAGGTGGGCTTGGACTTCGGTGCTGGCATCTCTGCTTCCTGTTCGACTGGCGGCGGAATCGGCTAGTGCAGATCCCATTGGCTCGAGGCTACCCGACGTCCCACCGTTGTGCCCGATTTCGGCGGCGGCTACGCGCGGAGGAGAAACTCCAGCAGCGCTTTCTGCGCGTGACGACGGTTCTCAGCCTGGTCCCAGATCCGCTGGCGCTCGCCGTAAAGCACCGCGGCGGTGATCTCCTCCCCAACGTGGGCCGGGAGGCAGTGAAGTGCGATCGCATGCGGTGCCGCCAGGTCCAACAGGGCGTCGTCGATCCTATACGCGGCAAGCGCCGCGCGCCTCTCGGCGATCGTCGGGGGAGCGGTCATCCCACCCCCGGCGGATTTCCCCCCGGCAAATCCGCCAATGGAATCGCCGTCAGGCGATTCCACCACGTCCCCCATGCTCACCCAGACGTCGGTGTAGACGGCGTCGGCGCCGGCCACCGCCTCTGCCGGGTCGTTCGTCAGGTGCGCCCCGGCAACGGGCTCGAGCTCGAAGCCGGGTGGTGATGCGACCCGCACGTTGACACCGGCGAGGGCGCCGACGATCGCGAGCGAACGCGCAACATTGTTGCCGTCGCCTACGTACGCGAGGGTGAGTCCCTCGAGCCGACCGAACGCTTCGCGCAAGGTGAGCAGATCCGCCAGCGCCTGGCAGGGGTGGTGGCCGGCCGTGAGCATGTTGATCACTGGCACCGACGCGTACTCCGCGAGCTCTTGGACGAGCTCGTCCGGACCGGTCCGGATCCCGATCGCCGCGACGTGTCGCGACAGCACCAACGCCGTGTCGCGGAGCGTCTCGCCACGGCTCAGCTGGAGGTCCTCGGTTCGCAGCACGACCGGGTGGCCACCGAGCTCGACGATCCCGACCTCGAACGACACGCGCGTTCGTGTCGAGGGCTTCTGGAAGATCAGCCCGACGGTCCGGCGTGCGAGCACGTCCGAGCTGAGTGGCGCCGCTTTCAGCTCGACAGCGCGGTCGAGCAGCACCTGCAGCTCCTCCGCGCTCAGCTCGTTCCCGGTGATGAAATGGCGAGGCAAGCGCGGGAGTGTACGTTGGCGCGCATGCGCGTAGCGGTGCTCACGTGGAACCTGTACCACGGTCGCGCGATCCCGCCCGCGGGGCGCGGTCTGCTGCCCGATTTCGCCGCCGCCCTGGGTGGCTGGGAGTGGGACGTTGCGCTGCTGCAGGAGGTGCCGCCTTGGTGGCCGCCAGTGCTGGCACGTGCCGCAGGGGCAGACCAGCGGCTGGTGATGACTTCGCGCAACCAGCTGCTCCCTTTGCGCCGGGCCCTGGCGACCCGTTGGCCGGATCCGATGCGGTCCGGCGGCGGCGGTGCCAACGCAATCCTTGTCCGGGGCGCGACAATCGCCGAGCACCGTGGCCTGCCGCTGTGCCGGCTGCCCGAGCGGCGCTGGCTGCACGCGGTCCGGCTCAGCAGCGGGATCTGGGCCGCAAACCTCCACGCCACCGCCCACCATCCCGCGCGTGCCGCCCGGGAGGCCGCACGCGCCGCGGCCACTACGCTGGCGTGGGCGGGCGAGGCCAATGGGGCGGCGACGGACGTGGACGCTTTTGACCACCTATACGGTGGTCAAAAGCGTCCAGCCTTGCTCGGTGGCGACTTCAACCTCCGCCGGCTCGAGCTCGACGGCCTGCGGCACGCCGGCGGCCATGATGTCGACCACGTCTTCGCGACCGGGCTGACACCGGTTGGCGACGCGCAAACGCTCGACAGCGGGAGGCTGTCCGACCACAGGCCGGTGATCGTGGTGCTGGAGGGCTAGTGGGGCAGCACTATTCCGAGCCCCGCCCCGCGCGCAGTCCGAACCCACGCAGCATCAGCAGCGCGCGCTCCCCGAGCGTGCCGTGGGCGGGAAGGACTCCGAGCTGGGTGGCGGCGTCGTAGAGGTCAAAGAAGGCACGGGCGCGCAGCAGCAGCTCGTGCTCGACCTCGGCGTAGACGACACACTGAACGACGAGGAAGCGATTGCTCGCCGGCAGGCCCTCGAGCGGGGCACGGTGCGTGCCGAGCAGCTTGCATGGCGCGGCGATGTAGCGCTCGTTGAACACCCGCTCGCCGGTGCGCTCGAGTCGCGCGTCCGGAAAGGCTGCCCAGAGCCGCTGAGCGTGCGCGACGAGCGCTTCCAGGTTCTCGAGCGGCTGTGCGACGGTGGGATCCTCGTAGTGCACGCGATCTGCGCAGACGGGCTCGAAGGCTTCCGGATCCTTGCTCGACCAAGCGGCCTCCCAGCGATCGATTACCTGCTCGATGCTCACTCGGCGCCGACCGCCTCCGCACCCGGGGCCTCGAGGTTCGGCAGTCCCACATCCGGCGTCGATGCTTCGGCATAACGCCGGCGGGGAATCCTGCCGGCGGCGCGGGCCAGGCGCCCGGCCTCGACGGCCGCCGCGATCGCGTGCGCCATCGTGACCGGATCGTGAGCGCGAGAGATCGCGCTCGCGCACAGCACCGCGTCGCAGCCGAGCTCCATCGCAAGCGCGGCGTCCGAAGCGGTTCCCACGCCCGCGTCGAGGATCACGGGGACTCCGGATCGCTCGATCAGAATCGACAGGTTGTATGCGTTCTGGATCCCCATCCCGCTTCCGATCGGTGACCCGAGCGGCATCACCGCGGCGCAGCCCACGTCCTCGAGCCGGCGCGCGAGCACGGGGTCGTCGGTCGTGTACGGGAGGACCACGAACCCGTCGTCGACAAGGGTCTCGGCCGCCTCGAGCAGCTCCACCGCATCCGGCAGGAGTGTACGGTCGTCGCCGATCACCTCGAGCTTGATCCAATCGGTCTCGAATGCCTCGCGGGCGAGCTTGGCCGTAACCACGGCATCGCGCGCCGTGAAGCAGCCTGCGGTGTTCGGCAGTACCGCGACGCCGGCCGCATCGAGGACGTCGAGAATCGAGCTGGCGTGCGGGTCCAGCCGCCGCAGCGCGACCGTGCACAGCCCGGTTCCGGTCGCCTGCAGCGCGGCCGCGAGGATCTCGTGGTTCGCGAACCCGCCTGTGCCGAGTATCAGGCGCGAGGGCAGCGCGCGGCCGGCGATGACGAGTGGGTCCTCCATTGCTCTTATCCTCCCTGAATCGCTCCGACGACCTCGATGCGGTCGCCGGTGCCAACCGACGTCGTTAGCCATTGGGTGCGGGGGACGACCTCGCCCTGAACCGCCACGGCGACTCCACGGGCGACGCTCGGCACGCCCAGCGCCGCGAGCACGCCGGCGACGGTGGCGCCGTCCGGCACCTCCGTCGCGGTGCCGTTGACGGCCACGATCATCCGGCGTGCACCCCCGCCGGCGCGGACCCCGCCCGCGCGAACCCCGCCGGCGCGAACCCCGCCGGCGCGAACCTGGTTGGCGCGACCGACGCGAGCTCGGCGCCGAGCGGCTCACCAAGCAGGGAAGAGACGATCACCTCGGCGGTCAGCGGCGCCAGCAGGATCCCGTTGCGGTGATGGCCGGTTGCCCAGTAGAGCCCCGGGATCGCGCCCGCCCCGATCGCCGGAGCGCCGTCGGGCGTGGCAGGACGCAGCCCCGCCGAGCACTCGTCGATCTGAAGCTCGGAGAAGCCGGGCACGATCTCGATCACGTCGCGCAGCAGCTCGAACACGGCGCCGGCCGTGACGCTCGTGTCGAAGCCACGCTCCTCCATCGTCGCGCCGAGCACGTACCTGCCGTCCCCGCGCGGCACGACGTAGCCATCGCGCGTGCGCAACACGTGCTCCAGCAGCCCCGGACCGGCCGGATCATGCAACCGGAGAATCTGGCCCTTGACGGGGCGGATCGGCAGCCGCGCGGCGGCCGGGAGACCCTCGAGCCGACCCGACCAGGGACCGGCCGCGACGACGAGCTGCGTGACCTGCAGGTGCTCGCCTCCGGAGAGAACGACGCCCGCCACGCGTCCGTCCTCGACCGTAACCGCTGTCACCTCGATGCCTGAGCGGAGCACGCCGCCGGCACGCTCCAACGCCTCCGCGAGGGCGGCGGTCACTCTTCGCGGATCGATCGCGTGGTCGCCTGGGATCTCGAGCGCGAGCCGCAGCGCCGGCGCCAGCGCCGGCTCGATCCGGCGGGCGGCGCTCGCCCGCAGCCGCCGCACCTCGAGTCCGAGGCCGCGGCGCATCTCGAACTCGCGCTCGAGCGCCTCTGCCTCGTCCCCGTCGCGGGCGACGGCGAGGGTGCCGCAGCGCAGATAGCCGAGATCTTGTCCTGACGCCTCGGAGAGCGCGGCCACGAACTCCTGGTACGCGTCAGCGCTGCGCAGCCCGAGCGCGAGGCCGGGGCGCTCGGTGAGACTTGCCTCACTGATCGGCGCGAGCATCCCGGCCGCCACGTGCGAGGTCTCGCCGCCGGGCCGGCCACGTTCGAGCACGGTGACGAGCAGGCCCGCGCGCGCGGCACGCCAGGCCACGGCAAGACCGATCACGCCGCCGCCGATCACGACGACGTCGGGAGATGCTCCGTTAGCGCTCTGCATTTGCTTCCTCCCTGCGCGGGCATTACCCCGATCAGGTTCAGACGGTCGGCGGATCTGTGCTTCCGCCCTCTCAGCCCAACGGTCGGGCTCCCGTTACCTGCAATGGTAGCGCCACCGGCATGGCAGACTTGGTCTGTGATCGACCGCCGTCAACGTCTGCGTGACTCCCGCCTTTACCTGGTGTGCGACGCGCGCCCGGAGTCATTTCTCGAACAAGCGCTGTGCGGCGGCGTCGACATCGTGCAGCTACGGATCAAAGACTCGCCCGATGCCACGATCGTGGGCTCAGGCGAGCGCTTTGCTCGCCGATGCGCCGAGCACGGAGCGCTGTTCATCCTCAACGACCGGCCCGATCTGGCGGCCGAGATCGGAGCCGACGGCGTCCACATCGGTCAGGACGACGGGTCCGTGGAGAGCGCCAGGGCGATGATCGGCCCCGACCGGCTCCTCGGGCTATCGACCCACACTCCCGCGCAGGTGCAGGCGGCTGCGGGCGTCGACTACATCGGCGTCGGCCCAGTGCACGAGACGCCTACCAAGCCGGGCCGGGCCGCCGTCGGACTGGCACTCGTCCGCCATGCCGCGGAGCACGCTCAGGTGCCGTTCTTCGCCATCGGTGGAATCGGCATCGGAAACGTCGCCGAAGTGAGCGCTGCGGGCGCATGGCGCATCGCCGTCGTCCGCGCACTCACCGAAGCGGATGACCCGATCCGCGTGGCGCGAGAGCTGCGTGGCGCGATCGAGACCGGGCGAACGCGAAGCGGGGCGGGAGTTGGGGCAGCGTAGCCGCAAACGCGGGCGCCGCGAGAAACCTGGGGTCGCGACCGCCGAGGCGGCCGCCCCCCGGGCGAGCCGGTCCGAGGAACGCAATCAGGCGGCACGGTCGGCCCTGGTCCCACTTGCACCCGGGGAGCGTCCCTGGGCGGTTACGGTCAGTGCGATCCTGGCGACGGCGTTTGGCGGCTACAACCTCGTGATGTTCCTGCTCGGGACCAAGCTCTCGCTCGACGGGAGGAAGCCCGGGACGGCGGGAGTCCTCCTGTTCGCGCTGGTCATGTTCACCTGCGCCGTCGGCATGTGGCGCCTGCGGTACTGGGCGGTGCTCGGCTTCCAGGCGCTGCTGGCGTTCACGCTGCTGATCTTGGCCCGCTCCCTGATCCTCGTGTCGAACCTCGAGGGCCTGGCGGTCTGCCTGGGCGGCCTGGGCGTGGGCGGCTTTCTGTTCTACAAGCTGGTGAGGGCGCTAAGCCGGATCCAGCTACCCGCCAGGGAACGGCGCTGATCGCAGGATCACGCTCGTTCCGCCGACCCGAGCGGCGACTGAGATAGGCTGGAAGCGATGCCGGATACCGCATACGACTGCGTCGTCATCGGCTCGGGCCCGGGCGGCTACGTAGCTGCGATCCGCGCCGCGCAGCTCGGGATGAAGACCGCTGTGATCGAGAAGGACCGCGTCGGGGGACGCTGCCTCAACTACGCCTGCATCCCCGCCAAGGCCGTCCTGCGCGTCGCCGACGTCCTCTCGGAAGTTCGCGAGGCGGGCGACTACGGAATCAAGGTGGGCGCGCCCGAGGTCGACTACGCGGCCGTCAGCGCCCGCCGCGAGAAGGTCGTCAAGACGCTGACGGGGGGCGTCTCGGGCCTGTTCAAGAAGAATGGGATCGACCTGATCGAAGGCGAAGGGGCGCTCGCCGGCGCGGGACGCGTCACTGTCGGCGGCACCGAGATCGCCGCGAAGACGATCGTGCTCGCGACCGGATCGGTCAAGCGGCCGATCCCGGGCGCGCAGTTCGGCGGCCGTGTGATCGGCACCGAGGAGGCGTGGGCGCTGACCGAGCTGCCGGCCTCGCTCGCCGTCGTCGGGGCCGGAGCGTCGGGTAGCGAGATCGCCTCGGCCTACGCCCGGCTCGGCACCGAGGTGCTCCTGTTCGAGATGCTCGACCGGGTCCTCCCGACCGAGGACGCCGACATCTCGAAACTGGTCGAGCGCGGACTGAAGAAACAAGGGATAACCGTCCATACATCGATGCCGGTCCAGGACATCGAGTCGACCGAGGAGGACGTCAGGTTCACCTATGGCGCCGGGGAGGGCGCGACGGAGTGGCTCGTGATCGCCGCTGGTCGGGGGCCCGACATCGAGGTGCTCGGACTCGAGAGCGCCGGCGTCGCCGTCGACGACCGCGGCTTGGTCAAGGTCGACGGTGCGCTGCGGACAAGCGTGCCGGGGGTCTACGCGATCGGCGACATCGTGCCCGGCCCCGCGCTCGCGCACAAGGCCTCGGACGAGGGCATCATCGCAGTGGAGGACGCCGCAGGGCTGCAGACGCACCCGATCGAGTACGTCGACGTTCCGCGCGCCACGTTCTGCACGCCTAACGTCGCCAGCTTCGGGCTCACCGAGGCGCAGGCGCGCGAACAAGGTCATGACGTTGTCATCGGCAAGGTCCAGTACGGCGCCGTCGGCGCCGGCACGGTATATGGCGACCGGACCGGACTGGTCAAGATCGTCGGCGACCGGAAATATGGCGAGCTGATCGGCGGCCACATCGTCGGGACCAAGGCAACGGAGCTGATCCAGGAGCTTGTCAACGCACGCGCGCTCGAGGGCGGCTACCCCGAAGTGGCGCGGATCATCCACGGCCACCCGACGTTGTCTGAAGCGGTCATGGAAGCGGCCCGGGCAGCGGACGGGTGGCTGATCCACGGCTAGCGGTGACGAGCGCGAGCGCGCGCGTCACTCCGATCTTCTACTACGAGCTCACCAGCCCGGCTTGCTATCTCGCGGCCGAGTGCATCATGGCCGAGCTTCCGGTTGTGCCCGAGTTCGTGCCGGTGCTGTGGGATCCGGTCGTCGACCCCGACCGCGGACTGATCGAGCGACTCGCCGCCGAGCGCGGCCTGCAGCCGCTGCGATGGCCCGACCCGTGGCCGCCGGAGGGGCGCACGGCGATGCTGGCGGCGACCTATGCGAAAAGGATCGGGCGCGCCGTCGCCTTCTCACTTGCCGCTTTCCGTCAGGCCTTTGCGGGTGGTCGGGATCTCGGTGACGAGGACACCGTCCTGATCGCCGCAGCCGCCTGCGAGATGCATCCGACCGCGGTGCTCAAGGGGATCGCGACGAGATCGGTCGCGGGTGCGCTCGAGCGTGCCAGCACGGGTGCCCGCGCCGCCGGGGTGCGCGCACTGCCGGCGATCACGGTCGGTGACCGTGTCTTCAACGGCGAGCGGGCGATCGAAGACGCCGCGGCGGCGCTGGCGCGATGAAGGCCAACCGCGCCTACCACTTGATCGTCAGCCGCCAGAGCTACGAGCCGGCTTTTCTCGCCGACGCCGACCGGGTCGACCGGGTCGAGGTCGTGTCGATCGACGACGGCGAGGTGGTCCTGTTCTGGGTCCTGCCCCCCAAGGACGCGGCGAAGCTCCTGCGTGCCCTCCGCTCGGACCTCTCCCAGCTCGGAGCGGATGAGTTCCTGGCAGCGTGGGAGGGGTCGGACAACCCATCGAGTCAGCCCCATCGGTGATCACGGGCGCACCCCGCGTACGATGCGGTTCGGATGGAGTCGCAGATAGACACGGGCGCACCGACCACGGCGAAGGGCACGGTCCGGATCGAGGAGCCAAGCCGGACGGAGCGGCTGATCGCACGCCGCGCAGCGGAGTCGCGTGCGACGGTACCCGGATTCGAGCTGACCACGATCGTCGACATGTCGGCGATCATGTCGGCGCGCAGGGATCTCCGAGCGGCGGCGGACGAGGAATCCGTGCCGTCGATGACGGCGGTGATCGTGAGGGCGTGCGCACTTGCGTTGCGTGAGCACCCACGCGCGAACGGGTGTTACCGGGACGGCCATTTCGAACTCTTCAGCAGGGTGAACGTCGGCGTCGCGATCACGGCCGGCGAGTCGTTCGTCGTGCCCACGATCACCGATGCGGACACCAAGACCGCGCTCGAGATCACCGCTCAGCTTTGCTCGCTTGCGAAGAGCGTGCGCGGCGGTACCGTCACGCCGCCCGAACTGGCAGGTGCGACGTTCACCGTGGGCAACCTCGGGATGCTCGGTGTCAGCACCTTCAACCCACCCGTCGTACCGCCGCAGGCGGCGATCCTCGCTGCCGGCGCCGCACGGCAAGTCCCGGTCGTGCGCGACGGAGATATCGTGCCCGGCTACGAGATGACCCTGACGCTGGCGTGTGACCACCGGATCCTGTACGGCGCCCATGCGGCCAAGTTCCTTGCGCGAATTCGGGCCCTGCTCGAGCTTCCGCGGGAACTACTGCCGCAATGACCGAGAACCTGGATCAAGTCGCGGGACGAATCGCCGACAAGGGACGAAAGGCGCTGATCGATCGCCTCCGCCCGGCGTTCGAGGAGGCCGCCGCCGCGCACGCCGATGTCCTCGAGCTCGACGCGGACAAGCTCGAACAGATGGTCCAGAGTGCGGCCGACCGGGCGGACGGGCTTCAGTGGCGACGGGCGCTCGCCAGCGTCGCGACCGAGGAGCTCGGGATCGGCCTCGCGGAGGCGCTCGGGCACCCCGCCGTAGCCCGGGCGCAGACGATCGTTGGTGCCCCGTCCTACGAGGAGAGCCTCGCCGCGATCACGGGGGCGAGCCCGGGCGCGAGCACGGGCGCGAGCACGCCGGAGCCCGGTGCCGAGCCGTCGTCCGACGCCGGGGCGGTGCCGGACGCCGAACCCGAGGCCGCTGCGGCGGCGGAGGCGGCTGCGGCGGAGCCCGAGGCGGCGGCCGCGGCCGGGGCGGACGCCGAGCCCGAGGCGGCGGCCGCGGCCGGGGCGGACGCCGAGCCCGAGGCGGCGGCCGCGGCCGGGGCGGCGATCGCCGGCGGCTTGGAGGTCAGCGTGTCCGTCGTTCATCTCGACGGGCTGTCGGAGCTCGACGGCCAGGAGGAGCTCGAGCTGCGGTTCACCGAGGACGGCCTGGATGTCGTTCCTGCATCCGGCGAACCGTCGCTCGCCCACTTCGCCTGGAGCGAGATCAACAGCGTCTACGTGCGACCCGAGCGTGGGCGGATGCTCCGTCGGCGCGGGGCTGGGGCGCGCCTGATCCTGAGCGCCACCGGTCGCCAGGCGAGATTCGAGGCCCGGGGAGCTGACGCCGAGGAACTCAAGCAGCGGCTGGCACCGGCCCTCGTGAAGCTCGACCTGGACACGTGAGACTCGAACCCCGCGCGGCGCTGAGCGGCACGGAATCTTCATGAGGGTCGAACCCATCGCGGCGCTGAGCGGGACGGAATCTTCATGAGGGTCGAACCCATCGCGTATAAATTCGACACGCTGCGGCGGATCGTCGAGGCGGGGCTGCTGGGGCCGACGATGCCCGATCGGCTCGTGAAGGCGGGGATCGCGCTTTGGCGCTTCGGGCCGACGCCGGCTGCCGCGTGCGTGGCGTCGGCGGCGCGTTACCCGGATGACCTCGCCGTGATCGACGAGCGTGGGTGGCTCACCTTCGGCGAGCTGCACCACCGTACGAACGCGCTCGCACACGCGCTGGCGGACCAGGGAGTCAACGAGGGCGACAACGTGGCACTGCTCTGCCGCAACCATCGTGGCTTCGTCGAGGCGACGGTGGCATGCTCGAAGCTCGGGGCCAACGTGCTCTACCTCAACACCGGGTTCGCCGGTCCTCAGATCGCCGAGGTCGTGGCACGAGAGCGGGCCGCCGCTCTGATCTACGACGACGAGTTCGCGTCGCTGATCGGCGACGCGGGCCGGCGCGACCAGCGCTTCATCGCCTGGCGAGGCGACGTCGAGGAGGATCTGCCCGAGCCGACGCTCGAGGACCTGATCGCGGCAGGCGACCCGTCCGACGTCGTGGCACCGGCGCAGCAGGGGCGCACGACGATCCTCACCTCGGGCACCACCGGCACACCAAAAGGCGCTACCCGCGCGGTGTCGGGCCTTGACCCGGTAGGTGCGCTGCTGTCCAAGATCCCCCTTCGCGCCCGCACCGTCACCGTCGACGCGCCACCGATGTTCCACGCCTGGGGCTTCGCCCACTTCCTGCTCGCGATGGCGATGTCCTCAACCCTGGTCATGCGCCGGAGGTTCGATCCGAAGATGACACTCGAGGACGTGGCGACGCACCACGCTGAAACGCTGGTGCTCGTTCCGGTGATGCTCCAGCGCATCCTCGACCTCGACCCTGGCGAGCTCGCCGGCTACGACACCTCGTCGCTCAGGGTAATCGCGCTCTCGGGCTCGGCGGTCCCGCCACGGGTCGTCGAGCGTGGCCTCGAGGTGTTCGGCGATGTGCTCTACAACCTCTATGGCTCAACCGAGGTGGCATGGGCGACGATCGCGACGCCGGAGGATCTGCACGCCTCTCCGGGGACCGCCGGCAAGCCACCCCGCGGCACGATCGTCAAGCTGTTCGACGACGACGGCAACGAGGCGCCACAAGGGGAACGGGGGCGCATCTTCGTCGGCAACGAGATGCTGTTCGAGGGCTACACAGGCGGCGGCACGAAAGACATGATCGACGGGCTGATGGCCACGGGGGACGTCGGCCACTTCGACGAGCATGGCCGCCTGTTCGTCGAAGGCCGCTCCGATGACATGATCGTCTCGGGCGGCGAGAATGTGTTCCCGGCTGAGATCGAGGATCTGATCAGCCGCCACCCGAAGGTCGTGGAGGCAGCCGTGATCGGGGTCCCCGATCCCGCCTTCGGCCAGCGGCTGAAGGCGTTCGTGGTCGCTCGCGAGGGCTCGGCGCTGACCGAGGACGACGTGAAGGACCACGTCAAGCGCAATCTCGCCCGTTACAAGGTCCCGCGTGAGGTCGAGCTCGTCGACGAGCTCCCACGCAATCCGACCGGCAAGGTGCTAAGGCGCGAGCTTCAGCGACGGGCGCAGGGCGATTAGACTCCGGCAATGCGCCGCCTGTTCGGACCGTTCTTCGTATTCGCGGGGATCATGCATTTCGTGATCCCCAGTGTGTACGAATCGATCGTCCCGGAGTACCTGCCGGCCCGACGCGCGCTCGTCTACGCCAGCGGCGTCGCAGAGATCGCCGGCGGCGTCGGCGTGCTGCACCCACGGACCCGCAGGCTCGCAAGCTGGTTGAACATCGCGACGCTGGTCGGCGTCGCCCCCGCGAACGTGGAGATGGTGCTTCACCACGAGCGCTACGAGCAGATTCCCGGCGGGCGTCCCGCTCTGATCGCGCGCCTTCCACTGCAGCTGCTGCTGATCGCCTGGGCCCGCGCGGCAGGCCGCTAGCGGCGTAGGCCTGGCGCTAGCAGCCCGCGCAGCCGGGCGCTAGCAGCGGTGGAGTGGCCTAGGTCCGCTCGAGCACCCGGATGTCGTGCGCGATTCCCTCCGGGGTCGCCTCGTCGGCGGGGAAGCCGACCCGCTCGAACCCGGAAGGGCTGATCAGGAGGATGAACGCCGAGTGATTCTCGACCGTGCCCTCCTCGGGAGCGATCGCATAGTCCTTCCAGACGACGCGCGTCAGGTACCACCGCGGCCCGTTGAGGAAGCTCATCCGGCCCGTCATCCCCTGCTTGGCCAGGAACATACGCCGGTTGGCGCGGGTGTCCTGCGAGGGGTCGACGCTGACGCCCATCGCGATCACCCCGGCGCCCTCTCGAGGCAGGTAGTTCAGTGCACCCTTGATGTCCTGAACCATCAGCGGGCACGCGTCGTGGCAGAGGGAATGGATGAAGGTCAGCACGACCACATGGCCGCGATATTGCGAGAGCGACACGCGGTGTCCGTACTGGTCGGTCAGCGAGAAGTTCGCCGCACGCAGGTTGGCCGGAAGGGTGGGCCCGTCGAACGGACTCGCAGGCGCCGTCACGGCGGCGCCCTGCGGACGATCGACGATTACCACGCAGAGTGCCGCAACCAGCACCGCGAGGAGCACGAGCAGGAAGCGCTGGGCCGACGAGCTACCAAGCATCGCCGCCAATTCTGCCACTCGCCCGTGAGAATGTCGCTGTATGACCGAAGCGTCCAGGCTGGCCGAGTACCTGCGGCCGGCGATCCGTAGCGAGCGCGTGCTCGGAGCGATCGCATCGGTGCCCCGCGACCGGTTCGTCCCCGTCGGGGCGCGCAACCAGGCCTACGAGAACGTGGCACTCCCGATCGGATCGGGACAGACGATCTCCCAACCGCTCGTCGTCGCGCGCATGCTCGAGTTGCTCGAACTACGCGACAGCGATCGGGTGCTCGACGTCGGCACCGGGTCCGGTTACCACGCCGCACTGCTCGCGCTCCTCGCCGGCGAGGTATGGACGATCGAGCGCCACGAGTCGCTCAGCTCCGAGGCCGAGCTGGCGATCCGCGGGCTCGGGATCGACAACGTCAGCTTCATAGTCGGCGACGGGTCGCGCGGCCTGCCCGAGCACGGGCCATTCGATGCGATCAACGTCGCCGCCGCGACGGGTGCGAGCGTGCCGCAGGCGCTGGAGGATCAGCTCGGCCCCGGTGGGCGGCTCGTCGCGCCGGTGGGGATCGACGGGCAGCACCTGACGCTGATCAGACGAGGCGAGGGCCGCCTCGAGGCGACGACGCTCGAGCCCGTTCGGTTCGTTCCGCTGATCATGCAGGATGACTGACCGGCGGCGCCGATACCGTCTTCGAGATGCGCCGCATGCATGCTCACGAGGTCAGGGCCACCGCGAGGATCGAGCTTGCCGATGATCTGCTGATCGAAGCCGAGAACGCCGACGTCCTGCCGAAGCTCCCGGACGCGAGCTTCGACCTGATCTACATCGATCCGCCGTTCAACACGGGCCGGGTGCAGCGTAAGCGCACCGTGTCCGCCGAGCGCGACGACGATGCCGGAGAGCGGGTCGGATTCGGCGGCCACCGGTACCGGACGCGCCTGTTGACCGACATGAGCTTCGACGACGACCGGCGCGAGTACCTGGACTTCATCGGCCCCCGCCTCGAGCACGCCCGCAGGCTGCTTGCGGTGCACGGAACGCTGTACCTCCACCTCGACTACCGCGAGGCGCACTACTGCAAGCTCGCCCTCGACGAGATCTTCGGGCGCGACTGCTTCCTCAACGAAATCGTGTGGGCTTACGACTTCGGCGGCAAGCCGAAGCGGCGGTGGCCGGCGAAGCACGACACGATTCTGGTGTACGTCCGCACCGCGGGCCAGCACCACTTCGACGCGGACGCGGTCGAGCGGGAGCCGTACATGGCGCCCGGTCTCGTGACACCCGAGAAGGCCCGACGGGGGAAGATGCCGGTCGACACCTGGTGGCATACGATCGTCCCGACCAACGGCAGGGAGAAGACCGGGTACCCGACGCAGAAGCCCGAGGGGATCGTGCGACGCATCGTCGCGGCGTCGTCTCGCGAGCACGGCTGGTGTCTCGACTTCTTCGCCGGATCTGGGACACTCGGCGCGGTATGTACAGCGCTCGACCGACGGTTCGTGCTCGTCGATCACAGCCCGAGCGCAATCGCAATCGCCGCGCGTCGACTGGCGCCGGTCGTGGAGGCGGCAGCGGGCTGAGCGCCGGCGCCGGCGTGGGGTATGCGTCCGCGGCAGCGGCCCGCTAGCGGCCGCGCCCGCCTCGCGGTCGCCGTTTCCGCGATCGTGCTCGCGCTCGCGGTGATCTTCGCCGCGGTGAGGTCGTCCGGACCGCCGCCGCTACCCCTGCCGGGCCTGGGACGCCCGGCCCCCGCCGGCGACCCGTTCGGGTACCGACCAGGGCGACAGTCGGACTTCGAGCAGCGTGCGACCGCCGGTGAGGAGTACGTCGTGTTCCAAAAGAGCCCCGGCGGCGTCCTTGCGACGGCGGCCCGCGTCGCGGCCTACCGGCCGCTCGTCGACGCCGCGACGAAGGGCACCGACATCGATCCGAACCTGCTCGAGGCGATCGTGTTCCTCGAGAGCGCCGGCTACCCGGACGCCCTGGCGGGACCGGACGCAGCCGATGCCGCCGGTCTGACCCAGATCCTCGCGCAGACCGGTCAGTCCCTGCTCGGGATGCACATAAACCTGGTCCGCAGCCGGCAGCTCACGAAAGCGATCGCGGCTGCCTACTCCCTCGGCGAGACCGGCCGCGTGATCCAGCTCCAGCGCGAGCGCGCCCGGATCGACGACCGGTTCGACCCGCGCAAGGCCCTCACCGCAACCGTGCGCTACCTGCAGATCGCCCGTCGCGACCTTGGTCGCGAGGACCTGGCGGTCGTCTCCTACCACATGGGAATCGGGAACCTCGAGGACGTCCTGCGGGATTACGACGGCGGGCGGGCGGTTCCGTACGCGCAGCTGTTCTTCGACACCGCGCCCGAGCGGCACGCCGCCGCCTACCAGCTGCTGCAGGGACTCGGAGACGACTCCTCGCTCTATTACTGGCGTGTCCTAGCCGCCGCCCGGATCATGGCGCTGTACCGATCAAACCGCTCCGCGCTGGTGCAGCTGAACGCGCTCGAGACCGCCGCCGACTCGGACGCGGAAGTCCTCCATCCGCCCGGTAGCACGACCGTGTTCACGAGCCCGAGCGCCCTCGGCGACGCATACGCGACACACGTGCTGTTACCGCTCCCCTCCGATCCGGCCAACCTCGACCTAGCCTACAGCCCGTCGATCGGATCGCTCGCGCACCGACTCGGCCAAGCGCCGGCGCTGTATCGCGGCCTGCGACCGGCGGCTCTCGACCTGTTGATCGAGCTCGCGGCGCGGGTCCACGAGCTCAGCGGATCGAAGGCGCCCTTGATCGTCGGGCAGGCGGTCACGGACACGAGCTACCAGGGCCTGCTGGGCGCGGGCGGGGGCTACTCGGTCGCCACGACCGGCTACCAGTTCGAGATCGAGCGAAGGTACGGCAGCGAGGCGCAGGCAGTCGCCTTTCAGTCGATGCTCGACCAGCTCCAGGCCCTCAATCTGATTGCCTGGGCGCGCGAGCCCACCACCATCGACGTGACCGTGGCGTCGGATGCCGGTCGTGCGATCATCGACGGGGTGTGATCGACTGGCGTCGATCACATTGGTGGATTTAGCAGAGCCAAATCCACCGGGGTCGGCTATTGCTGTTGCCCTCCGGCCGATTTCACGCGAACGCGACGCCAGTCGGATCGTCGCCGAGTCCGATGTCGATCGACTCGATCACGCTGTTGCTCGAGGGGTCGATCACCACTAGCGAGCTGGACGTGTTGCACGCGACCCAGATATCTCCTTCGGGGCTGAGCGCAGTCGCGGTCGGGGTGTGGTTGATCTGTCCGCTGCTCGAGGCACCGAGCGCGATCGTCGCCGTGACGATGCCGGAGGCGGTGTCGATCACCGACACGGTGTCGTCGTTGGCGTTGGTCACGTACGCGCTCGAGCCGTCCGCCGTGAACGCCGTGTTCCACGGGGTCGCGCCGACCGGAATGCGGGCCACCGTCCGCAGGGACGAGGTGTCGAGCACGACCACCTGGTCGTGCTCGGAGTCGGTCACGTAGGCCTGCGTGCCGTCGGGCGTGACCGTCACACCGTGCGGCTGGTGCAGCTGCTCCTGGGCCTTGCTGACGCCGCCGTTCGATGTCGTGATCGCGTATACGCCGTCCGCGCAGGTCACGAACACGAGTGAGCCGTCGGGGGAGACGGTGACCACCTGGGGTGCCTCGCCGACCGTGATCGTCTCGGTCACGGTCTGGGTTGCCACGGCGACCACCGACACGCTCTGTGACCCGCCCGGGCCGGTGTTCGGCCCCGTGTTGGCGACATAGGCCTTGGTGCCATCAGGCGTGATCGCGACCCCGTGCGGGTAGATGCCGACGACGACCGTGCCGGTGATCGTGTTGGTCGCGGTCGCGATCACCGAGACGATGTTGGTGCCCGAATCGGTCACCCACACCTCGGTACCGTCAGGCGTCGCGGCAGCACCGTATGGGTTGGTGAACCCGCTGGTGATCGCGGACGACAGCACGTACGTGGATGCGTTGAAGATCGCGACGTTGCCACCGACGATCCCGGGAACGTACGCGAAGGCGGCGGCGGTGCTCGCGTTCACGGCCTTGTTCTCCACCGCCGCGATCTTCGCCAGGTACACCTTGTCCGAAGCCCCGCTCTTGAAGTCCGCAGCGTGCGTCGTCCGGTTCTCGACGAAACGGCTGGTCGTACCCGGAAGGGCGCTCGTCCCCCGCTTGGTGATCTGGCGGCGCGCCTGCGACCTCCATGGCACCCCTGGCCGCTTGCTCTCCTGTACCGGCGGCGTCTGGTTGGCGCCTGGGATCGTCGCGGCCGGCAGCGTCTCGACCTCCGTCTCGGCCTGCCAGAACTCGTTGATCGTCGACGGCAGCTGTGGTGGGAACGTCGACGCGCGCCCGTTGGAGAACCCGAGCGCCGAGGTCAGGTCTCCGAACGTCTGGCGGCGCCAGGCCGTGATGTTCGGCTCCTGCACACCGGTCAGCGTCTCGAGGAACTGGAGCACGGAGGTGTGGTCGAACTGCTCCGTGGCGACGTAGCCGCCGACGGTCCACGGCGAGACGATGAAGCACGGCACCCGAACGCCGCCGCCGATCGGCCAATTCGGCTGGCCCGAAGCCTGGACGAACTCGCCGGGCGTGCCAGCCGGCGGAAGCGGCGGCACGACGTGGTCGAACAGGCCGTCGTTCTCGTCGTAATTGACGATGAACACGGTCTTCGACCAGAGGTCGCGGTTGTCGGCGACAGCATTCAGCTTCGAGGCGAGGAAGTTCGCCCCCGATGCCGGAATGTAAGCCGGGTGCTCGCTCTGACCCGAGGTCGGGAGGATCCACGACACGGTCGGGAGCCTGTCGTGCTTCGCGTCCCATTCGAACCGGTCCGGCGGGTAGATCGTGAGGGCGTTCTCGTACAGCGGCGAACCGGGAGTCGCGTTCTGGTAGGCGGCGAACCACTCGAGCGGGTTGGTCCCGTAGTCGTCCTCCTCCTGGTAGACGCGCCAGCTGATCCCGGCTTCCGTCAAGCGTTCGGGATAGGTCGTCCAGGTGTAAGGCTCGTGGGTGTAGGGGCTGGGCACCACGTTCGAGATGACCGGGCCGCCGCCAGTGCCGAGGGGATCGATCATGCCCGTCATCAGGTACATGCGGTTGGGCCAGGTCGGCCCGAGCAGCGAGCAGTGGTAGGCGTCGCACAGCGTGAAGGTCTCGGCCAGGGCGAAATGAAAGGGGATGTCCTGGCGCTCGTAGTAGCCCATTGTGTACCAGTAGTGGGCGGCGCCGTCGGAGATGTAGTGGGTGGGCACCCAGTCGTTGTTGAGGGCGGTGGTCGGCGCGCCCGGGGTGCCGCTCACGGTGATGTTGAGCGATTCGTGCTGGTAGGTCCACGCGTGCGAGGTCGAGGGAATCGCCTGCGAGCTGGTGCTCAGCGTGTCGAGGTGCCATGGCAGCAAGTAGCCGTCGGGGTTGTACGGATCCTGCTGGTAGAAGATCGACTTGCCTCCGGGCTGGACCAGTGCGTTCGGGTCACTGAAGCCGCGCACGCCGGCGAGCGTCCCGAAGTAGTGATCGAACGAGCGGTTCTCCTGCATGTGGACGACGACGTGCTTGACGTCTCCGAGGGAGCCGCGCCTCGGGCCCTCGGCCGCCGCCCGGGCCAGCGCCGGTGGCAGGAGCGACGACGCTAGTACCCCCCCGGCTCCGGCAGCGGCGGAACTCAGCAGGCGGCGACGGGTAACCTCAGGCATAGCAAAGCTCCCTTCCGGGCGGGCGTCGAAGCTGGCAGCTCATCCCCGGCGTGGCTGGACGGCCGGGCGCACGAGCATCCTGGACGCCGCGATCGTATGTTGTGTCCGGGGTCACTGGTGTTACCGAGGTGCGACGCTCGTGTGATCGGGGCGTAGCCGAACCTGGGCTCGCGGTCACGCCACGGTCGCGGTCGGATCGCATATCGTCTATGAGCAGGTGACCGCGGTCACGCCACGGTCGCGGTCGGATCGCATATCGTCTATGAGCAGGTGACCGCGGTCACGCCACGGTCGCGGTCGGATCGCATATCGTCTATGAGCGTGACCGATGCCGTCAGGGCCCCGGACGAGCTCTTTGCGGGCCTGCCGGACTTTCCGTTCGAGGCCCATTACCGCCCCTACGACGGGCTGCGCCTCGCGCATCTCGACGAGGGCTCCGGGCCACCGGTGGTGTTCTTCCACGGCGAGCCGACGTGGTCGTTCCTATGGCGGAAGGTAATCCCGCCGGTACGGGACGCGGGGTTCCGCTGCATCGCACCCGACCTGGCCGGATTCGGCCGCTCGGACAAGCCACTCGAGCTCGACTGGTACAGCTACGACCGCCATGTTGCCGCCGTCGCGCCTCTGCTGGAGGAGCTCGACCTTCGTGACGCGACGGTGGTAGTCCACGATTGGGGTGGTCCGATCGGGCTACGGCTCGCAGTGGAGCATCCTGACCGGATCTCGCGCGTGGTCGTGCTGGACACGGGACTGTTCACCGGGCATCAGCGGATGAACGAGGCGTGGCAGGTGTTCCGGAACTACGTGCAGCGGACCGAGGACATCCCCGTCGGCTTCCTCGTCCGCGGTGCCTGCAAGCGCGATCCAGGCGACGAGGTCGTCGCGGCCTACGACGCCCCGTACCCCAACGCCGCCTCGAAGGCGGGGGCACGCGCCTTCCCGCTGATCCTTCCGACCTCGCCAGAGATGCCGGGAGCCCTCGCCGGGCAGCGCGTCCTCGACGCTCTCCGCGACGACCCGCGCCCGAAGCTCGTCCTCTGGGCCGACTCGGACCCCGTGCTCCCGCTCGACACGGGCCGGCGGTTCGCGACCGCCCTGGGCACCGAAGTGCATCACGTCATCGCGGACGCGGGCCACTTCCTCCAGGAGGACGCCGGACCTGAGATTGGCGCGATCATCGCCGGGTGGCTCCGGGCTGGGTGATCGGGCCTCGCACCTGCGCGATCATCGCCGGGTGGCTCCGGGCTGGGTGATCGGGCCTCGCACCTGCGCGATCATCGCCGGGTGGCTCCGGGCTGGGTGATCGGTGGCCCGCTCGCCGCCTACGCGACCGACGTCTCGCGCTCCTGGGTCGAGGTCTCCGGCGCGGGCGAGGGCTCCGCCTCGGCCGACTCCGTCGGTGCTTCGGCCGAGGAGATCGTCTGCTCCATCCGCGCCTCGTATGCGGCGCGCGCGGCGTGATCGGGCTGAGCCAGGACCTGATCGCCCTTGAGTACACGCCCGACCCAGTCCGACACGAACGTCGGCACGATCGCCTTGGACCGCAGCAGGAAGCCGACCGACTTCGGCACGTACACCTCGTAGCGAGCGGTTTGCAGCGCCTCGACGATCGCGTCGGCGACGTCCTCTGGCTCGACCGACTTGAACCCCCGCATCTGCGGCAGGCCGGAGCCGAGCTCGGTGTTGACGACGATGGGCATCACCACGGTGACATCGATCCCAGAGTCGCGGACCTCTGCACGGATCGCCTCGCTGAGTCCGACCACCGCGTGCTTGGTCGCACAGTACGTGGCGCCACCCGAGACCCCTGCCTTGCCCGCCGTCGAGGCAATGTTCACGAGATGACCGGTGCCGCGCTTTGAGAAGCGCTCGACCGCAAGCTTGGAGCCGAAGATCACACCGTGCAGATTGATGTCGATCATTCGGGCAGCGGTCGCGTCCGTCTCCTCCACGAACGGGCCGATCGGCATGATGCCTGCGTTGTTGATCAGCACGTCGAGGCCGCCGAGCCGTTCCTCCACCTGATCAAGGAAACTGGCGAAGCTGGCTCGGTCGGTGACGTCGAGCGGCAGCCCTACGGTCCCTCCTCCGAGCTGCCCGGCCGTGCGCTCGGCGAGAGCGGCGTCGATGTCGCCGATCGCGACACGTGCGCCCTCGGCGATCAGCGCGCGGGCGGTGGCTCGACCGATGCCGCGGCCGCCTCCTGTGATCGCGACCGTGCGTCCGGCGAGCGATCGTGGGGTTCTTGCCATTGTTCTATTCCTCCTGTCGTAGCGGTGGCGTACGGGACCGTACAGGTCTCGCTACCGCAGTGGCTTTCGTTGCCTGATCGTTCGCGGCGAATCGGCGAATCGCGCCGAGCCGCGGTGTCGCGCCGAGCCGTGGTGGCGCCCGAGCCGCGGTGGCGCCCGAGCTGCGATCAGCCCAGTCGCGCTGCCTGCCGGTTCAGCCGCCCGATCCGGAGCCGGTCTGGCCGCTGCCCTGACCGGAGCCGTAACCGCCGCCCGAGCCAGAGCCCTCGCCGTGGCCTGAACCGCCTGACCCGTCGCCGCGGCCTGAACCGTCGCCGGGGCCGCCGCCGTCGCCAGAACCCGAACCCGAACCGTAGCCGGGGCCAGAGCCTGAGCCGCCGACATCGCCGGGGCCGGGGCCGCCGGGGCCGGAGCCGCCGGGGCCAGAGCCGCCAGAGCCGGAGCCGCCACTCCAGCCGGAGCCGCCAGAGCCAGAACCGCCACTCCAGCCGGAGCCGCCAGAGCCAGAGCCGCCGCTCCAGCCCGAGCCGCCACTCCAGCCGGAGCCCGAGCCGCCGCTCCAGCCCGAGCCGGAGCCCGAGCCGCCGGAGGTGCCGCCCGCCCTACCGCTGGCGTTGGAGGGCGAGCCGGAGCCAGATCCAGACGAACCCGAGCCGGAGCCCGAGCCGCCGGAGGTGCCGCCCGCCCTGCCGCTGGCGTTGGAGGGCGAGCCGAAGCCAGATCCAGACGAACTCCGGCCGGTCGAGGAGTCGCCCGAGGACGACGACCCTGAGCCACCGCTCGAGGCGGCGCTTCCCTGGTTGACCGATGACGTGGGCAGCGGCTGTGAGGTGGACGCGGCGGCGGGAGCGGAATACACGGGAGCGACGACCGCGGTCGGGGTGGCCGATCCGGTCGGCGTGACGCTCACGCCCCAGCTGACCTTAGGCGTGGTGGTCCCCAGCCGATGGCTCAGCGGGGCTGACAGCGGCCGCGCCAAGGCCCTGGTCGCCGCACTCCCGACGATCCAGGCGCCGGACCCAAAGCCGAAGCCACCGGCACCGCCGGCGGTTACCGAGCCGCCCGAGGCGCTCATCGACCGCATGACGCCGGTGCTGGTCTGGAAGCGCGACGTGGCGTTCTGTGAGCCGGTGGCTTCGGCGAGATGGCGAAGGCGGGTAGACCCTGGGTGAAGCCGGAGGTCGTGGATGGCGAGGATCGTGCCGGTGGTCCCGACAGCGGCGAGCACCGCGGCGAGCAAGGCCTTGCCGACCACACCCTTGAGCACGGAGCCCGTGCCCAGCAGCCCACCGCCGGCCATGCTCGCGCCAGCGACGCCGCCGCCGGCTGTCGCGCCGAGAACGGCCTCCCGAAGAGCGATCGTGGGCGCCACGGGCAAGATCAGGGCCAGCCGCCGTCGCTGGCTTTCGACCTCGTGCCGGTAGTCGCGGCACCCCTCGCATTCGCGCAGGTGCCGACGCAGTGTCGTGCGACGGAGCGCGCCACCACGCATCGTTGAGAGCTGCTCGCGGATCTCGTAGCAGTCTGTGTCGCGGGCGGCGCGGCTGGCGAGCAGCGATTCGCGCGCCTGGAACACGAGGGCCTTCACCTTCCCTCTTGGTACTCCGATAACCGATCCGATCTCGTCATGGCTGAGCGCGCCCATCTCCGCGAGCACAAGGGCCGCACGCTGATCGTCGGGCAGATGGTTGATGTCGACGACCAGGTCCCGGAGGTCCTGGCGGCGCTCGACCTCGGCCGCAAGGCCATCGGTCGCCGGCTCCTCGAACTCGAGTGCCGTGCGGTCATGGCGGGCCCTGAGGATCGTCAGGCAGCGGTTCCGGGCGATCGTGAACAGCCAGGCCCGGAGGCTGATCGGTTTCCTCGACGAGATGAGGTCGTTGTATGCGGCGATGAACGTGTGCTGAACGGCATCCTCAGCTTCGTCGGTGCCGCCGAGCATGTGGCGGCAGAACGACAGGATCGCCCGGTGATGCCGGTCATAAAGCGCCTCGAAGGCGTTCGAGTTCCCATCCCGGATGAGCGCCACCAACCGATCATCCGACAGTAGCCGCAACAGCCCCGGTGATGCGAACGCTGCAACCCCTGCCGGTGCCACCCGCGGCACCGCACTAGCTTCCATGAAAGCATTATGTCGCTTTCTAGGTCAAAAAAGCTAGCCAGAAGTTGTAGGAATTCATCGCGGGCGAGATTTCGCCTCACCCCGGGGGTGGCGGTCCCGGCGGATCGACGATGTCGCGCCCGGTCGGCAGCAGCGACTCGTCCAGCTCCAATTGCCAGAAATACCGAGTAAAGGTGATCCCGGCACGGAACTCGCCGACGTGTGGCGCTACCTGCTCGCCCCGGGCAATCGCGACGATCAGCTCTGGATAGGTGCGGCCGGGAAGGGCCGCGTACATCGGCGCCGGGAACGCCCCGCCGAACCGGGCGTTGACGTCGGTGATCCCGAGGCCGATCTCCCGATCGCGGAAAGCCTGCACCGTGCACGGTCCGCGGACGCCGAGCTTCTCAACGACCCGGCGGCCGAGCTCGATCAGCTCCTGATCGGCGATCACCGTTCCCTTGATCGACTCGCCGCCACGGGATTCGATCATGGTGCGGGGGATTGCGTTCAGGCATCTGCCGTCGAGATCGGACAGGCAGTCAATCGAGAACTCGGGGCCGTCCATCAGCCACTGAACCATCGTCGGCTCGCGTACGTAGTCGACGAAGAACTCGACGGCGCGAGCGTCGTCGGCGCGGTGGATGGATCTGGCACCCGAGCCCTGGCGCGGCTTCACCATCACCGGGTAGCGGTCCACGCGCTCGCCGGGGAGCACCGTCGGCGGCGAGGGGAGATCGAGCCGCGTCAACAGGAGATGCGCCTCGTACTTGTCGAATGTCGCGCGAGCGATCTCCGGCGGCGGCACGAGGGCCGGAAGCTCCCCCGCCACCCGCGCGTGCGCAAGTACCTCAAGGTCGAGGTCGGTCAGCGGGATCACCGCGCCAATCTGGTGCCGATCGCACAGCGCGCGCAGGGCGGGAACGTACGATGGGTCGTCGAACGGCGGGACGGCGGTCCGATGGTGCGCTGCGTACTGAGCCGGCGCGAGCGGATTCGGATCAGCCGCCACCACCGTCGCGTGCTGAGCAAACGCCGACACGATGTCGTAGCGCTTGCCTACGCCGGTGAGCAGGACGCCTACGTCGCGCTCGGTGGGTGCCATCCGCCCCTCTTCCCCTTGTACAGCCCCTGCCCGCTCAGCACCGCCCGCCCCGTCATCGCGAGGATCCGGAGGTCGAGTGCCAGCGAACGGTGCTCGACATACCACAGGTCGAGCTCGATCCGCTCCGGCCACGGCAGTGCCGCGCGACCGTTGACCTGCGCCCAACCGGTGATCCCAGGTTTGACGGCCAGCCGGCCGCGCTGACGGTCGGTGTACTGGTCGACCTGCACCGGCACCGTCGGACGTGGCCCGACGATCGACATCTCACCGCGCAGGACGTTCCACAGATTCGGCAGCTCGTCGAGCGAAAAGCGCCGCAGGATCTGCCCGACACGGGTGATGCGTGCGTCGCCGCTCTGGATCGCGAGCCCGGCGCCGGTGAACTCGGCGCCGTCCACCATCGTGCGCAGCTTGTAGATCTGGAACGGCGCGCCCTGCTTGCCCGCCCGCGTCTGGCGATAGATCGGGCTACCGGGGGACTCGAGCCGGATCGCAAGCGCGATCAGGGCGACAAGGGGAGCGCTCAACGCCGAGCCGACAGCCGCGATGAGAATGTCGAGCGCCCGTTTGAGAGCCATCAGCGCGTTCCCTCCGCGGGCTCCCAGACGGCCGGCGTCCCCCGGCGCAGCCAGTCCCACAGGCCGGCGGCCAGCGATGCGGTCGTGAGGACGTAGTAGCGCGCGATCAGCAGCGGGCGCGCCGGGATCACGGTTCCGGCCACGGCCGCGAGTAGGACCGCGCCTTGCACCGCGACCGCGACCGCATAGACCAGGCCGTGGCCGAGCAGCGCGATGCTGGTCGCAAGCACGAGCACGTGCAGGAACGGGGTTGCGTACCGGAGCACGCGGTGCGAGACGATCATGAACGCGTACAGCGGGTCGTAACCGCGCGGCGAGAGCATCCCGCCCCGCAGGACGATCGGCCAGGTGTGGCTCATCATCCGCCGCTTGCGAGCGAACTCCCCCTCGATCGTCGGGACCATCTTCTCGCTCGCCCGAGCGCTCGGCTCGTAGACGGCCAGCCAGCCACGCTTGACCATGTTGAAAGGAAACGAGAGATCGTGGCCCATAATCGGGTCGACGACGAGGTAGGACTTCTTGCGGGTCGCGTAGATCGCGCCGTTTCCGCCCGTGACCGAGCGCAGGCGCGACTCGCGGGCCCGCAGGGCCATCTCGTAGCGCCAGTACACGCCCTCCTGGTTGGTGCCGCTGTCGTTGACGAAGCGGACGTCACCGCAGACGTATCCGACGCGCGGGTCGGCGAACGCGGACACGAGTCGCCGGAGGGCATCGGGCTCCCACACCGCGTTCGCATCGGAGAAGGCGACGACCTCGCCCCGCGCCCGCTCAACGGCCGTGTCCTGAGCGCGGATCTTGCCGGCGCGCGGGAGCTCAAGCACGACGTCGGCGCCGGCAGCTCGCGCTCGCTCGGCGGTGGCGTCGACCGAACCGTCGCAGGCGACGATCACCTCGAGCAGCTCCCGCGGGTAGTCGAGCGCGCGCAGGTTCGCCACGCGCCCGCCGATCACGGTCTCCTCGGCGTACGCGGGCACGATCACGGACACGACCGGTGGCTGGTCGGGCGCAGGCATCGACGCGACGCGGCGGTGCAACCGCACCAGGATCGCGAGCACCGCGCCGTAGCCGACCTGGGCGTACACGAGCAGGCCGGCCGAGCCCCAGAAGATGATCACGAGCACGGTCATAGCGGCGCTCATTGTGGCGTCAGTCACGCCAGTGTGCGATACAGCTCGAGCGTCCGCCGCGCCGCCCCGTCCCACGAGTAGGGACCGGCGGCCGCGGCGCGTGCGCCGGCGGCCAGGCGCTCGCGCGCGTCGCCGTCCTCGAGCAGCTCGGTCAGGGCCGCGCGCAGCGCGACGGGGTCATCTGCCGGGACGAGGCGCGCGGCGCCCGCGGCCGCCACCTCGGCGAAGCTCCCGACGTCGCTCAGCACGACCGGCTTGCCGAACGCGAGCGCGGTCGCCAACACGCCGGAGAAGTCCAGGCGCTCCGTCCGCGAGTAGGGGAGCACGACGACGTCGGCGCGGCGGAAGAAGGCCGGGAGCTCGGCGTCGGCGACGAACCGCGGCACGAACCGCGTGCGATCCGGAGCGTGCGCGATCAGCTCGTCGAGCGGCATCCGCGGGCGCCCAACGATCCACAGCTCGGCACCGTGCACCCCGCGCCAGGCCTCTAGCAGCGACTCGATGCCCTTGTATGGACGCATGAGGCCGAAGAACAGAACCACCGGTCCCGTGACGTCGCCGAGCTCCGCCGGCAGCGGCTCCTCGCGAGGCAGGCGCGTGAGGTGCTCGAACGCGCCGTGATGGATGACGTGGACCTTGGCCGGCTCGAGCCCGACCCCCTCGATCAGCTGGCGGCGTCCGTATTCAGAATGGGTGACGACAGCATCGACGGCCTGGTAGCAGCGCCGCTGTGCGAGCGCCTGACCGAGGCGAGGCTCGCGCGGCAGCAGGTCGTGCGCGGTCAGCACGACCGGGCGCCTGGGCAGCAGCCAGGGATCGAGCCACTGGACCGGGAGCCACTGAAAGTGCACGACGTCAGCCAGGCCGGCAGCCCGCCGGTAGCGGAGCATGTCGGGCACGTGCTCGGCGAGCTTGCCCACGCGCCGGGACAGCGAGCCCGGTCCGCCCCGCGCGTGGCGGTAGAACAGCTCACGCACCGTGTACCCGTCCGGGTCCGGCGCCGCGCCGTACGCGAACGCGCTCGTGATCAGCTCCACCTCGGCGCCGGCGCGAGCGAGTGCCGCGCACAGTGCGTGGTCATACGGCCGGGTGAACGCGGACGGATCGACCACGTGGACTCGCATCACGACTTCCGAGATCCCACGAGCGCGATTAGCCGCCGCGCGACCGATTGGGCGCTGTCCCCGCCGATCGCCTGCACGCGGGCGTCCCGGTCACGCGAGAAGCGCACCGCCGCGGGCGCGAGGGCGGCCAGGGGTGGTTCGCCGGGCCGGCGCCCGAGGAGGTCGACCAGGCAGCGCAGTGGGTGCCTGATCGCGATGTGGGCGAGCGCCATCGCGCGGCCAGCGGCCCCGTCGTCCTCGCGGTAGTCGATCCCGATGCGGTGCGAAACCTCGACCGACGCCCAGTCCGGTCGAGCGGCCGCCTCGACGCGGGCGCCGTCGAGCGCCACCGGCGGATCTCCGGGCACGGGGAAGCGGTCTGCGACGAACACGACCCGGATCTCGGGCGGGCCGGGCTCCGGCAGCCGCGGGGGGCGGTTGGAGAGGATGAAGCCGGCGAGCTCGTCCGCGGCGAGAAGCGCGTCGATCGCCAAGAAGCGAGGGTCGCGCGGGGCGGGCCTGCGCGGCACGGCGGGTCCGTGGGGCGCCGCGCTCCGGCGATGATCGCGGGCCCGCCGCCACGCCCGCCTCGATGCCCGTGCGAGCGCCGGCTCCGGCGTGAATCCTTCGTAGCGGCGAGCAAGCCATGCCCGTCCGGCGGCGTAGCCGCGCCACTGACGGCGGAGCTCGGCGAGCGTCGCCCGGTAGCGGTGCTCAACGCGCGCCTCGGGGCGGATCTCGAGCCGCCAGCCGGCTTCCTGCAGACGCCAGGAGAAATCGGTGTCCTCGGCAGCGCGGAGCCCCTCGTAGAAACCGCCGAGCTGCTCGAATGCGGCGCGGCGCACCATCAGGTTCGCGGCGGCGGCACGCGGGCGGTAGGGGTGTGCAAGGTGGGCCTCCTGTCCGAGGAAGCTTCGCGCCGCGCCGTACCGGGCGGCGAGCGTGGCGCCACCCGCGGCCGGCACCACCTCACCGGCGAGCGCGCCGACTGCGGGCTCGACGGGCGTCGCGAAGTAGGCGTCGAGCAGGCCTTCGCCGGGAATGCAGTCGGCGTCGAGAAAGAGAATGAAGTCGCCGAGAGCGTGTGCGGCGCCGGCGTTGCGTGCGTGCGCGGGCGAGCGCTCGGCGAGTGCCGTGACGACTGTCACCCCCGGCGTCGCGCGCACGGTGCCGGAATTGTCGGCCACGATCAGCTCGTCGCCTTCGCGCAGCTCGAGACGCAGCAGCGAGCTCACCGCAGCGCGAGCGTCGTCCGCGCTGCCGGCAAACGGCATCACGACGCTCACGGCCGGCCGGTTCACGGCGACACCCCGCTCACCGCCGGCCGGTTCACGGCGACACCGCGCTCCGCGTTCGCTCCGAACGCCCGCGTGCGAGCGCCCGCAGCCGCGCGATCTCCTCGGGGTGCGGAAAGCGCGACAGCAGCAGCGCGATGGGGATCGCGAGCCACGCCAGGGCGCGTAGGACGAATCCCCCGAACCCATGCGTCGGCAGCAGCAGGTCGCCGAGGACGGCGATCCCGCCGACCACGGCCACGACCTGCACGAGCCGGCGCCACTCGAACGCGACCGCGAACAGGCGCCGAGTGAAGAAGTGCATCGCACCAAGCATTACTACGTAGGAGCCGCACAGGGCGACACCAGCGCCCGCGAGGCCGAAATGCGGAAGCAGGAGCACGAGCAGAACGATGTTCGTAACCAGGCCGATAACCGCCGCGGGGAAGTTGCGCGTGGTCACCTTCGCGCGGCCGGCGATCACCAGGAACACAACGAACAGCCCATACATCGCCCAGCCGAGCGCGACCCAGGGAAGCGGCTTATATGCCGGGTAATAGCTCGCCTGAGAGGTCAGCAGACGCACGACCCAGCGGCCCTCGAGGGCGAGCCCGGCGACGATCCAGCCGCTGAGGAGGACGTAGTAGGTGGTGACGAAGCCATACAGGCGCGAGGCCTCCGCGTCGTCGGTGACCGAATAGGCCAAGGGCGGCCACGCGTACTGGAACGCCCGCACGGTGAACACGACGATCCCCGCCAGCTTGACCGCGATCGAATAGACGCCAACGGCGCTTAGACCCTTGGCGTGCTCGATGTAATAACGGTCGACAATGTTGAGGGCGTACACGGAGGCCTCCGCGGGCACCGTCGGCAGCCCGAACCGCATCAGCACCGGGAGCTTCTCGGCGCTGGTGCGAGTACCCAGGAGCCGGCGCCGGTAGGACCACCAGAGGCCGAGCAGGACGAGGGTCGAGGCGCCGTAATTGCCTAGCAGGAGTCCGCGCGCGCCGACGCCGAGGCCCACCACCAGCACGACCGATGCCGCGATCGTGATCCCGACGTTGATCAGAGAGGCGGTCGCGTAGGTGCGGACACGCTCGTCGACGCGCAGCAGTGCGTAGGCGAGCTCGAGGTTCGTGAACGACCACACCCCGAGCACCGCGATCAGGAACAACTGGGTGGCGTGCGGGACGTGACCGAGAACCAGGCGCGAGAGCGGGTCGGCGGCAGCGGCAGCGACGGCAGCGGCGATCGTCGTGGTGCAGAGCAAGAACCCCACCGCGCGCCGGACGAGCGCATCCCGGCGAGGCTGATCCTCGTCGGTGTAGTAGTAGCGCAGGAACGCCTCGATCATCCCGAAGCGCACGACGATGCTGACGAAAATGACGCTGTTCGCGAGTAGCTCGACCTCGCCGTACCCTGCGGTGGCTATGTAGTGCGTATAAACGGGGAGCAGTCCGACCGCGATGAACTTGGACACGATGTCCGGCAGCTGGTATGCCGCCAGTACGCGGAGCAGCCGTTTGAGGTAGCCGGTCACGATTCAAACGCTACGGTGCCCAGCCGATGCCCGACCCGCTCGCAGTGCTGCTGCTGCCCGAACGCCTCGAGGATTTCGTGCTCGAAGATCACGCGCGCGACCTGCTGCGTGCGCCGCGCGTGGTCGCCCTCGAGCCTCCACGCGTCTCCTGGACGCGGCTCGCGCGACTGCCCGAGGCGCTCGCCCTGCGGATCGCGCTGCGCCAGGCGCGACGCCTCAAGCTCCCCGGGTGCCCCCGCGTGGTGATCGTCTACGACCCGCTGCAGACGCTGCTGGGGGTCGGGCTGCTGAAGCGCTATGAGGACGCCGAGCTGTGGTACTTGCGATCCGGGCAAGGAGCCGATCAGGGTGCGCCGGAGCTTCAGCCGCGAATCGCCGACCTCGACCGGCTCGCGCGCAGACGCGCGTCGATCGAGATGTCGATCGACGAACTCGCGCCCCTGCCGCCTGAGCGGACATGGTTTGAAGCCAACGAGAAGCTGTGGGACCGGCTCGAGCAGCTTGCGATCGCCGAGTTCGCGTAGCGGCCCTATCAGTGCGACAGGATCGTCCACAGACGCCGGATCAGCTCCTGGGTGTCGACGTCGTGGGCGAGGCTCGATGTGAATGCGGGGAGAGCGATTTCGACGACGATCCCGGAGCCGAGCCGATAGCCGATGATGCTCGGGGTCTGAGTGGTCGTGCCGGCCGCGGACAAGATCGTTGACGGTGGCGCAACCGTGGGGATCGGCTCGAACGATCCGAAGCCGTCGAAGGTGCCACTCGTGCCGTTGAAGATGCCGAGCTGATCGCGGATGACCACGATCGGCTCCGTGTTCCCATGCACCAGCGGGCCAGGCCGACCGCCGAGGACGTCCGTGCTCGAGGGCGGCGACGGACCGAGCGCCTGGTTGCCCTTGATCGTGGCCGTGCGCTGCAGCGATCCGGCGCCCAGCGCGAGCACGCGGCCGCCCTGCTCGACAAAGCTCCGCAGCTCGGGCGCGAGCACGGCCGGGAGCCACGTCTCCGGGCCGGCGAACACGACGGCGGTATGGCCCGCCAGCCCCGGTCCCGTGCCATCGACCAAACCCATGTCCGTGGTCAGGTCGTAGGGCATCCGCGTGCGGTCGAGATAGGTGAGCAGCGCCTGCTCGCCGGCCAGCCCGGCCGGCAGTCCATCGGCGAGGACGCGGTCGAGGTCGATCGATCCGCCCGCGGTCAGCGTGTCGGGGAACCCGTCGCCGTTGTCATCGACAGGGTTCTCCCCTTGCCAGGTCAACGCCGGCAGGACGACGAGGATGTTATGGCTCGCGGATGCTCGCGCCACGATTGGCACCTCGGTCCGGTGCCACGCCGAGCGGATCGCCAATTCGTACAGCCCGGCGGACCGCCTGGGCAGGCGGACCCGGAGGCTGGTGGAGCTCCCGGAGCCGGTTTCGATCGGCTTGCTTTTCCCGCCCGCGCGGCGGAGCGCCCAGTGATAGCGATGCTGGTCGGCGTAGACCTCGACGACCGCAGCCGTGCCGGCTGCGACCGGATCGAGCGGCGGTTCTGCCGCCAGGTATGAGACGGTCAAGCCGGCGTGTGCGGTGGTCCCCAACCGCGGCGGAAGGTAGGCCGGGAAGGTGCCGGTGACGCATGCGCGACTGACGACCTTGAGCGCCATCACGTAACTGCCGGCCGGAGCCGGCGTTCCGTGGACCATCCCGTTCCAGGTCTTCGTATAGCCGTTCGGGTTGGACTTCGAGAACGGGATCCGGCGCGCAGCGACGACCTGCGGGAGGCCGGCGAGACCGGTGCGGTAGATAATCAGGAGGCCACCGCGACCGTTGCCGCCGGTGAAGTGGACGGTCGCCGGAGCGCCGTCCGGGGCCGGGAGCTGCGACGGGCTCACGCCGGTGACGACCAGATTCGGGGGGACATTGTCGACGAGGATCGGATACTGCGTCAGGTCGACGATCCGGCCCTGTTCGGCAAGGGCGACGCGGAAATAATAGGTACCGTCGGGGGCGGGCTGACGGTTGTACTCGCGCCCATACCAGTAGAAGGTCCGGCGGACCTTGTCGTGGCGGGCAGTCGGCTTGTGCATCTCGACGCCCGAGGCGACTGTCTGGACCTCGTCGCCCTCGGAATCCATGACGAAGACACTGACGCTGTCCGAACGATGCTTGACGTAGAAGTTGATCGACGTGTGGCGCAGACATCCGTCCCCGTCGTCCGAGAACGCCGCCGGGCGGGTCATCCCGGCGATCACCGGCGTCGAGGACTTCAGGTGCTGGGTGATGAAGAACGCGGCGATCGTGGCCACCACCAGCGTGGCGAACGCGACCACAGGCAGCCGCTTCACAACGCCACCAACCCCACGTTCGGAACCTCGAAGTCGTGGAAGGCGTCGAGGCCGCGAGGGTCACGAGCAGAGAGCACGACCCTGATCGACCCCCCGTGGCAGACCACAAGCGCCGGCAGCTCGCCGGCCGCGGTGACGTCGTCGAGGGTCGCCATCACCCGCTGCTGCTGCTCGACGAGCGACTCCCCGCCGGGGAAGCGGAAGCCGGCGCCGGCACGGCGCCAGGCGGCGTACAGCTCGGGCTCATCCTGCTCGATGTCGATGAACAGGCGCCCTTCCCACCTCCCGCGGTTAGCCTCCCGCAGGCGCGGATCGAGACGGGGCTCGAGACCGATCCTGGCGCCGACGATCGCAGCCGTCTCGCTGGCGCGGCTCAGATCAGATGACCACACCGACCGGTACCCGTCGCCCGCAACGGCCTCGGCGAGCCCGCGCGCCTGCTCGCGGCCGACGTCGTTCAGAGGCGTATCGCGAAAGCCCTGCACGCGGATCGGCGGTCGATTGTCGTCGGTCTGCCCGTGGCGCGCGAGCACGACGCCGTGATGATTACTCACGGGTCCTCAGGGGACCCACGGCTCCGACGGTGTCGGCGCGAATCCCGAGTCTGATCGTCTCGAGCGAGAGCACTTCCGCCGGCGGGATGTTGCCAAGGTTGACATTCGTCCCGAACTGGCGCACGAACCAGACCTGCTGATCCTTCTGCGGCGCCTCGAACAGGATCTTGTCGGGCTCAATCGCATGGACGATCTCGTCGATCAGCCCCATCCTGACCTCACCATCGGGCCGGAAGATCCCGGCCGTCCCACTCTCGCGCGCTTCGGCGATCACCTTCCAAGCACCGGCCTCGAGCTCCCGCTGAATCTGCTCGACCCACCGGTAGGGAGCCATGATCCGCTCGTTGTCCTTGGCTCCCACCTCCGATAGGACTGTGAACTCGCGCGCCATCCGCTCGATCAGGGCGAGCTTCCGTTCGTGTTCGATCACGATCGTCCCGTCGGAGATCTCGACGTGCTCGATCCCAAGCTCGTGTAGCCATGCCACCAGAGCCTCGACCCGATCCTGGGCGATCGCGAGCTCGGTCAGCGTGCCACCGAGCACGACCGGGATCCCGTGCTCGCGATACCGCTCAAGCTTCGGCACGAGGTTCCCGGTCACGAGCGCCGTCCCCCAGCCCAGCTTGACCAGGTCGACGGCTGCGCCAGCGACCTCGATCAACCCATCCACCTCGGCGATCGACAGCCCCCTGTCGAGCACGTGGGTGATGCCCCGCTCGCGAGGCTTCTGGGGTCGCTCCGGCAGGTCCAGGAGGCCGTTCATCTGCGGCCCATTAGCGCTGCACGCCCGAGCGCGCGCAGGAGCCGTCACCGGCACGAGCACCAACTCGCCGACGCATTACGGGGTCGTCTGGGTCTGCGTGTTCGCCAGGTCCGCGCCGACAGTGACGACCACGCTGCAGGACCCGGCCTGCGGGCAACCAAGTGACTGGGTGTCCGAGCTGATCGGCTGCACCGACGAGGGGCTGAGCTTGAGCGCCTTCTGGACCGCGGCGGCATCCGCCTGGTCGCCTGGAACATATTCAACGGTGGTGGTCGACTGTGTCTGAGTGGCGGCGTTCGTGACCGTCCCCTGCTTGAACCCGTCGGCGGATAGCTGCGTAGCGAGATCGTCGGCCGCGTGGTAGACCGGCGTGCCGTTCAGGACCGAAACAGTGACCGAGGCGTCGTTGACCGCGACGGGCGGCTTCGCGGTGGCGGCGGCGTGATGCTGGGACGCGGGCGCGTTGCTGACCGGCGCCGAGGCATGCGATGTCGATGTGCTGGGAGATGACCCGCCCGTCAGCGAGATCAGCACGATCACGATCGCAGCGAGGACAGCTACCGCCGCAACCGCGGTCAGGACGCGGGTCAGGTCGTTCTTCTCGCGGCCGCCCGGGCCATCGTCAAAGTCGCCCAGGAGCGCCGGACGGCCCGCGGCGACCGGTGGGCGGGGCGGGAGCGAGCGCGGAAGCGGCGGCGGTACCAGCGGGGGTGGCGGGACTAGCGGCGGCGGGACCAGCGGTGGCGAGGCCTGGGGGTGCTCACCGGTGCCGTTGGTGGCCGTGGCACCGGCGCCCCCAGCCGCGGTCGCCGGGCGCGGAGTCACGATCTTGTTCACCGGTGGCGGAAAGCCGGGTTGCAGCCCCGTGGGGTTAGCGTGCATCGTCGACGCAGCCGGAGCTGCCACGATCGGCGACCGGGCGGCCCCGATCCGCGCTGCGGCGATCCCCGGAACCCCGATCGCGGGCGGCTCCACCGGAGGTGTCGGGATGAGCTTCGTCGCCGCCGACAGCGGCGGCGCCGCGACACCCGCCGGTGGCGATGGGTTACCCACCGCCACGACGGGATGCTGACCGGCGACCACGCTGGGCGGCGGCGTGACGGCCGCGGAGCCAGTCTGCGGCTGAGCGGTGATCGCGTGGGCCAGCCGGCTCTCAAGCTGCGCGATCCGTTGAGCGGCTAGCTCGGCGTGCTCGCGAAGAGACGCGGTCTCCCGGGCCTGGGCGAAGTAGAGCAGCACCAGAATCGCCAGCCCGATGATCGAGGCGAAGCCCGCATCCGCCCCCACCGAGGAGATGAAGTGATGGATTGAAAGAGCGTACGTAACAGGCCCCATAGCGCAGTCAGGAGTCTACGTGCAGAGTCGGCCGACTGATTGCAGGGGCAGAACGCCGACGATCGGTGGAGAGCTTAGCGACCTTGTCGGCGAGCCCTGCCGCATCTCCCTCGAGCACAAGCAGGTTGATCTCGGCAAAGCTCGATTCGACCCAGGCCGGATCGAGCGGATCGCGCTCGGCGCGGACGATCTTTTGCGCGGGCGTCGGCAGGGGGCGTTCGTACGGGTTGAATAGATCCTCGTGGAACTTCTCGCCCGGGCGCGCGCCGACCACCTCGATCGCAATGTCCTTTTCGGGCTCGAGACCGGACAGACGGATCATCGCCTCAGCCAGGTCGATGATCTTGACCGGCTCGCCCATCTCTAACACGAACACCTCGCCGCTCCCCTCGCCAAGCGATCCGGCGCGAATGATCAGCTGAACCGCCTCCGGGATCGTCATGAAGTAGCGCGCCATCCTGGGATCGGTGATCGTCACCGGACCGCCCGCGGCGATCTGACGCCGGAAGATCGGGACCACCGATCCGGAGGACGCGAGCACGTTGCCGAAGCGGACGGTCGCGTACACCGTGGACCGATGCTTCGCTGCGGCCGCCTCGACCGCCCACTCGGCGAGCGCCTTCGAGGCGCCCATCACGGTCGCGGGCTTGACCGCCTTGTCGGTGGAGACGAGCACGAACACCGCGACGCCATGCTCGCCCGCGATCCGTGCGACCAGCCGCGTCGCGAGCGCGTTGTTGCGGACCGCCTCGACGGGATTGCGTTCCATCATCTCGACATGCTTGTAGGCAGCCGCGTGGAAAACCGCCGACGGGCGATGCTCGGCGAACACCTCGCGCATGCGCTCCTCCTCCTTGCAGTCCGCGAGCACGGGCACAGCCGTGCGCACGTGGCGCTCCTCCTCGAGCTCGCGCAGGATCTCGAACAGGTTGTCCTCCGCGTGGTCGACCAAGATCAGCCGGCGCGGTCCGACCCGCGCGATCTGCCGGCAAAGCTCGCTCCCGATCGAGCCGCCCGCGCCGGTCACCATCACGACCTCGCCGGCCAGGTATGCACCCACCCGCTCGAGCTCCATCAGAACCGGCTCGCGGCCAAGCACGTCCTCCACCCGCACCTCGCGCAGCTGACGCGCGACACGCATCTGACCGGAGCCGTCCTGGAGCAACTCGAACACTGTCGGCATCGTCTGAACCGGGATCCCGCGCGTACGACAGGCGGCGACCACACGCGCGCGGAGCGTGCCCGGCGCCGAGGGGATGGCGATGATCACCTGGTCGGGCTCGACCTCGTCGAGAACTCGCGAAAAGTCATCGGCGTCGGTGGTACCCAGGATCTTCAGGCCGTGCTCGTCCTTGATCCCACGCTTGCGCGGATCGTCGTCGACGAACCCGACCGGTCGCATGCGGAGCTGGGGGTTGCGTACGAGCTCCCTGACGACCAGACGGCCACCTTGGCCACCCCCGACCACGAGCACGTCGCGGGCGCCCTTGCCGACCCGGAAATTGCGTACCCGGCCCTCCGTCGCGAGATGGACCGTGAACCGAGCGCCGCCGAGGAAAGCGAGCATCAGCAGGAACCACAGGGCGATCACGCTAGCCGGCATCGTCACCGGGCTGGCCGTGGCGAACCGGCTCGGCGTCCACGTCACCGGATGCAGCAGCGCGATCACGCCCACCACGATCACGGTGGCGACGAACGCTGCCTTGATCACGGCCTCGTAGTCGCGCTGGCCGACGAAAGTCCACAGCCGCTGGTAGACGCCGAACGCCGCAAGCACGAGGAGCGTCGCCGGAACGACCCACGGAATCGTGTCCATGAGAAGGTCGTGGTAGCGCCCGACGATGCTGCCATCGAACCTCAGCCAGTAGGCGAGGTAGTAGGCGAGAGCGACCAACAGCCCGTCGGCCAGCACCTGCGGAAGAGAGTGGCGGTGAACGGGGGCCGCGGATCTGATCCGCCAGCGCACGGGGGGGGATTCTACGGGTCCTGTGTTTGGTAGTTCGTTAGGGCTTATGTTGGCGGCGCGTGTGGGGATGTGTTGGCGGGCGTGTGGGGATGCCCGTTGGCACCAGGCTGTCGCTGGGTGGGCTCTGGCGTTTGTGCCGGATTCTTCCGCAATGGTGCCCTCGGGCATCCCCGCACGCCCGCCCCCCAGCGGTTGAACTGCCTAGGGTCCCCGCCCGTTGGATGCTCCGGCGCTGGGGGCCTCTGTCCGCTTTGGAGCGGGCTCTTCGCCGCTAGGTGGCTCCGCCGTTTACCCCGCTCCGCCTACGGGTGCGCAGAGGAGGTCGGTTAGGAGTGATGGGTCGCGGCGGATTCGCGGCTTCGCCGGTTCGTCGGTCTCTCGCCGGTGCTCGAGGACTATGTCCTGCGGGTTTTCCAGGCGCTTTAGGCGGCCTTCGTTGATCAGTTGCTCGTCGACTGCTCCTAGGCGGCCTTCGAAGACGGTGTAGACGGGCGTTCCGAGGGCTACTGCTTCGCGGTTCATGGTGCCGCCTGCGGAAACGACGAGGTCGGCGTAGGAGACGAGGGACTGGGCGTCGATTGCGTGGGTGGGGATGATGAAGCCGCCGTGACGTTCGAGCTCGGTGCGCTGCTCGGGGGTGCGCGGGAGGACGACGACCTGTGCGCCGGCGAGGCGGTCGAGTACCTGGGCGAAGAGGTCGTTCTCGAACCGGTGGTAGAGCGAGACGGCGGGAGGTGTGCGGACGACGGCGATCGGCTTGGTGGCATCGAGGCCGAGCTCGGCGAGAACCGCGGGGCTGGGCTCGAAGTCGGCGAGGTAGTACTCCTCCTTGAGCCCCGGGTAGCGATGCAGTTTGCCCCGTGCCCCGACCCGGTAGAGCCGCTCGGGCGGGATCGCGTCGGGGACGACGACGGCGCGGGCGAGGCGGCAGTTGACGTTGTGCTGGACCGTCGCCCACTCGTAGTCGAAGGTGGTCGAGGACGGGATCCGCAGCAGCGCGGCGGCCACGGTGACGTCGTTCGAGCCGTGGCCGAGCGCCAGGTCGAAGCGGCGCCGCCGCGCCCAGTGCGCGAGTGCGAGGGAGCGTTCGCCGAGCCCGCGCGCCTTCGCGGCGAGGCCGCCGCCCCGGTGCCGGCCGATCGCGGTGTGGTCGATCCCGAACCGATCGCACAGCCCGAGCGTCTGTGCGAAGTCCCGCGCCGTCACCTCGACGTCGTGGCCGCGCTCGCGCAGCCGGTCGATCACGGGCCGCATCACCAGCACGTGCGGCGAGTTCGTGAGATCGATCCAGACGTTCACTACGCGGCCGCGGTCGCAACCGCGCCGACCACCGCGCGTGCCTGGGCTTCGTCGAGCACCGGGCTGATCGGCAGCGCGAGGTTCCTCGCCGCGAGCTCGTCGGTGACGGGCAGGGGCGGGGTGTCGATCACGAACGGCCGCATCGCAGGCTGGCGGTGGATCGGCAGTTGGTAGTAGCGGCGCATCTGGATGCCCAGTTCGCGGGCCGATGCGGCGATGGCGTCGGGCCTGGCGTGCTCGACGACATACAGGTGCCAGGCGGCCTCTGCGCCGGGCAGCAGGACCGGCAGGGTTACGTACTCGCCGAGCCCGGCCGCCTCGTAGGCACGGGCCGCCGCCCGACGGCCGGCCGCGAATCCGTCGAGCTCCGGAAGCAGCACGCGGAGGACGGCTGCCTGGATCTCGTCGAGGCGAGAGTTGTAGCCGACGTACTCGAACGTCTGCTTGTCGCGTGAGCCGTGGAAGCGGAGCATTCGCGCCACGTCGGCAACATGGTCATCATCGGTCGCGATCGCACCGCCGTCGCCGAAGCAGCCGAGGTTCTTCGAGGGGTAGAAAGAGAACGTCGCCGCATCCCCAAGAGCGCCCGTGCGGCGGCCACCAAGCGTCGCTCCTGCGGCCTGCGCGGCGTCCTCCAGGATTGGTATGCCGAACGCGCGCAGATCAGGGACGGGCGCGGGAGAGCCGAACAGGTCGACCGCCACGATCGCCCGCGTTCGGCCAGTGAGCGCAGACTTGACCGTGTCGTAGGAGATGTTCTTGGTGGCCGCGTCGACGTCGCAGAAGATCGGGTGGGCGCCCGTGGCGACGATCGCCTCGACGCTGGCATAGAAGGTGAACGACGGGACGACGACCTCGTCTCCGGGCCGGACGTCGAGGGCGCGCAGCGCGATCGTGATCGCATCGGTCCCGTTCGCGACGCCGACGACATGCCGAACCCCCAGGTAGTCGGCGAACTCGCGCTCGAACGCCTTGACCTCGGGCCCGAGGATGAAGACTCCGCGTTCGATGACCTCGGCCACGCGCGCCTGGATCGCCGCTCGCAGCGGCCGCAGCGGCGTTTCGGTGTCGAATAGTGGGACATCCATCGGGGTCCGAACAGTATCCGGGCACGGTCCCGGCACCCGTGTCCCGGTAGCGGGGCACGGTCCCGGCACCCTTGTCCCGCTACCCTAGGGCGCCGCATGCTGCTCGCGCTCGCCAGCGTCACCGACTCGCTTGTCACGGTCGCGACGCACGTGATCAACGATCTCGGCCTCGCGGGCATCACGATGCTCGTGGCGATCAGCGGCGTCATCGGCATCCCGGGGACAGAGCTACCGATGCTGTTCGCGGGCTTCAATGTCTACGAGCACCACCTCTCCTTGGTCGGGATCATCGTGGCCGGAGTGCTTGGCGACACGCTCGGCGCGACGATCGCCTACGCGATCGGCTACTTCGGGCGTCGCGAGCTGATCGAGCGACACGGACACAAGGTGCACATGGACGCGGGGCGCCTCGAGCTCGCCGAGCGGTGGTTTGCGCGGCACGGGTCCCCCACGATCTTCTTCTCGCGCTGGATTCCCGTCGCGCGCGCGGCCTTCCCGTACGCGGCGGGCGTCGCGCGGATGCCATACCTTCGCGTCGCGGCGCTGGCGACGCTGGGTTCGATCTTCTGGATCAGCGGGCTCGCGATCCTCGGCCGAGAGGTCGGAAGCAACTGGGTCACCTGGCGGCACCACCTCGAGTACGTCGACTACGCCGGCGCTGCGCTGCTCGTGCTCGGCATCGTGTACCTGGTCGTGAAGCGGACGCGACCGGTGACCGACAAGCCGGCACCGGATGCCGGCGCCTAATCAGAAGCCGGCGATGCGTGAGGCGCTCGCCCTGGGCGTGCTGCACGGACCCGCCGAGCTGCTGCCGATCTCATCCTCTGGACACCTCACGGTCGTGCCGTGGCTGCTCGGCTTCCAGTACTGCGAACTCGACCCGGAGCTGCGCAAGTCCTTCGAGATCGCCCTGCACGCCGGCACCGCAGCCGCGCTCCTGATCACCCTCAGGGGCGAGGTCGGTGCGACGATGAAGGGGCTGAACGTACGAGGGCTGGCGCTGATCGCGCTCTCGTTTGCGCCGCCGGCCGTGGTCGGCTTCACGCTCGAACGTCCGATTGAGCGACGGCTCGGCACTCCCGGGACCGTTGCATTGGGCCTGCTTGTCGGGTCGGCGGTGATGGCGTGGGCTGACCGTTACCCACAGACTCGCGGGCACGAGGATGCGGACGCGCGTGACGCGCTCTGGCTGGGGGTCGCGCAGGCGTGCGCGCTCGTCCCCGGGGTGTCGCGGAACGGGGCCACACTGGCTGCCGCGCGCATGCGGGGCTTCACGCGCACGGACGCGAACAGGCTCTCGCGCCACGTCGCCCTGCCGGTGATCGCCGGCGCCACGCTGCTGAAAGGCGTACGACTGAGCCGCGAGGGGCTGCCGCGCGGCACGCGCGGCGCCTTCGCCGCCGGGGCTGCCGCGTCATTCGCCTCGACGCTTGGATCGACCTGGCTGATTCGGCAGGTCGAGCGGGACCGATCGCTGCTGCCCTATGCGGCGTATCGCACCGCGCTTGCGACGGCGGTGCTGGTCCGCCTCGCGCGACGACGCTGACGGCCCGTAGGGGACAATAGAGGCGAGCAGATGACCACGCTCCTCGGCACCCGCCTGAACGGCCGTTACCGGCTCGACTCGCGCATCGCCGCTGGGGGGATGTCGACGGTCTACCGCGCGTTCGACGAGACCCTCGAGCGCCAGGTTGCGATCAAGCTGATGAGCCGCGAGGTGAGCGCGGACTCCGATCAGCTGGAGCGGTTCCGCCGCGAGGCCAGGGCCGTCGCCCAGCTCAACCATCCCCATGTCGTGGGGGTGATCGACGCGGGGGAGGACGAGGGCCGGCCGTACATCGTGTTCGAGTACGTCGAGGGGGAGACGCTCAAGGAGCGGATTCGCCGCCACGGCAGGCTCGCGATCGCCGAGTCGATCGCATACGCGGTGGAGATCGGCCGCGCCCTCGGCGCGGCGCACGCCCGGCACATCGTCCATCGCGACGTGAAGCCGCAGAACGTGCTGATCGACGAGGAGGGCACGGCGAAGGTCACCGATTTCGGAATCGCGCGCACGCTCGAGGAGCAAGGGCTTACCGCCGACGGACGGGTGCTCGGAACGACCGACTACGTGGCGCCCGAACAGGCGCTCGGGCGCCAGGTCACCGGCCAGTCGGACCTCTACTCGCTTGGCGTGGTGCTCTACGAGATGCTGACCGGCGAGGTTCCGTTCACGGGCGACAACCAGGTCGCCGTCGCGATGAAACACGTCCGCGAGGCCCTGCCCGACGTGCAGGCCAAGCGCCCCGAGGTCTCCGCCGCGCTCGCAGCCGTGCTCGACCGCGCGACGGCGAAGCGCATCGAGGACCGCTACGCCAACGACGCCGAGCTGATCGCCGACCTCGAGGACGTGCTCGCGATCGAGACCGCGCGAGCCGGCAGCGCCACCGGCGAGGTGACGGCGGTCCTGAAGACGCTGCCCGCGAACGCCCAGCGCCGGGTGCCGCTCCGGGTCCGACGGCCCGTGCTGACGGTCGTGCTGGTGGTGGTGGCGTGCGCGGTCCTCGGCGGTGTCGGGGTCTGGCTCGCAACGCGCGCCCACCACGGCACCGGGGTGCTATCGCAGACCCCACCACCCGCGGCGCCGATCCAGGTCGTGCTGTGCCAGACGTGCGCGCACGCCTTCAATCCGCTCGGAACAACCCCGCAGAACCCGAACGAGGCCGGCTACGCGATCGACAACAACCCGGCCGACGAATGGTCGACGGTCGACTACTACGACAAGGTATTGCTCGAGGCGGGTGTCGGAATCTACGTCGATGCGGCTCCGCAGACGGCGGCCACCGAGATCCGGATCCTGACCAGCACGCCCGGTTGGAACGCGCAGTTCTACGCCAGCGACACGACGCCGTCGCCAACCACCTGGCCGGGGGACTGGGTTCAGGTAGGCAGCGCAAACGACATTCAGAACGACGCCATCATCCCGCTCAACGCCGGAGGCGTCCCCCACCGCTACTGGCTCGTCTGGATCACGAAGCTCCCGCCCGGTGGGGAACATGTCGGCCTCAAGCTGGCGCTGTACCGCTGACTAGTAACGGTGGCTTCCCGCCCCGGCGTGGCGCGCCAGGGCGAGCGACACGAGTCGATCGAGGAGCTCGGGGTAGGAGATTCCGCTCGCCTCGAAGAGCCGGGCGTAAACGCTCGTCTCCGTGAACCCGGGGATCGTGTTGAGCTCGTTCACGAGCACTGCCTCACCCTCGACGAAGAAGTCCACGCGCGCCAGGCCCGAGCAGCCGGCGCGGAGGAAGGTCTCGACCGCGAGCTCGCGTACGCGCTCACGCACATCCGCCGGAAGCCGGGCCGGCACGATCAGCTCCATCCCGCCCGGCGTGTACTTGGCCTCGTAGTCGTACCAACCGGACTCTCCGGAGGCGAGCAGGACCTCGCCCGGCTGCGAGGCGATCGGCTCGGAATTGCCGAGGACCGAGCACTCGACCTCGAGCCCGGTCGAGGCCGCCTCGACGATCGCCAGCGGATCGTGCTCGAAGGCGGTCGCGAGCGCGTCGGCGAGCTGGTCGGCGGAAGCGACGCGGGCGATGCCAACCGAGGAGCCAAGCCGGGCCGGCTTGACGAAAACGGGCAGACCGAGCCCGTCGAGGCCTGCCATGACGGCGATCGGATCGGAACGGAAGCGGTCCTCGCTGACGCCTCGGTAGTCGACCTGCGGCACGCCGCCGTGCGCCATCAGGTCCTTGAACATCACCTTGTCCATGCACAGGGCCGAGGCGAGGACCCCTGCCCCGACGTACGGCACGTCGAGGCACTCGAGCAGTCCCTGGACGGTTCCGTCCTCTCCGAACGGCCCGTGCAGAACCGGAAACACAACGTCGGCCTCCTCGAACCCGCCGCCGGGCTCGACCGCAACCCCGCGCCCGTCACGGCGCCAGACGCCGTCGCGCCCGATCTCGATCGCAATCACGGTGTGACCGGCGCGCCCCAGGCCGGCGCGGACCGAGGCCGCCGAGGCGAGCGAAACCTCGTGCTCGGACGAGCGGCCCCCACCCAGGACCGCCACACGCAGTGGCGTCATGGAGTCGTGCTGGTGGTGGTGGTCGTGGTGTTCTGGCCCGTGCTCGTCGTCGTTGTCGTCGTCGTTGCCATGCCGACAACGATCGTCACGGTCGCGCCCTTCTTGGCCTGGGCGCCGGCCGTCGGACTCTGCGAGACGACGGTTCCGTCCTTCGTCGGATCTGTCACCGTCGTGGTCGTCTGCGTGACGGCGAACCCGGCGGCCTTGAGTGCCTTCGACGCGGTGGCGACGGTGTCACCGGTGACGGTCGGGACCTTGACCATCGGTGGCGCCTCTGCGATCACAAGGGTGATCGTCGAGTTCGCGGGCACCGATCCCGTCCTGCTCTGGCTGATCACGGTGCCCGGCGTCTGGCTGCTCGACTGCTGAGAGGTCATGACGGTCACGTTCAGCGTGCTCAGCGTGCTCTTGGCGTTCGCCTCGGTGTCGCCGACGACGCTCGGAACCTTCACCGGTGGGGGCCCGAGCGAGATGAACAGGGTCACCGAGTAGCCGGGGGCGACCGAGGTACCTGCGCCCGGAACCGTGCTGACGGCGTCGCCGACGGCCACGGTCGGCGAGTACTGGGTCTGGACGCTTCCGACCTTCAGGCCCGACTTCTTGATCGACTGCTCGGCGCTCGACTTGCTCATGCCGATCACGGTCGGCACCGGGCGATTCCCCGGTCCGTCCGAGACGACGAGCCGGACACTCGAATTCTCATCGACCTTCGTGCCGGCGAGCGGATCCTGTCCGACCACGAGCCCCGACGCCGCGGTGTTCGGCTCGGTCACGATGCTGTAGGTCAGCCCCGCGTTGTCGATCTTCGCAATCGCAACGTTCTGCTGATAATTGACGACGATCGGGACCACCACCTGCTTGGGGCGCGTCAGTAGATATGCCGCCACACCGCCGCCGATCAGCAGCGCCACCAGCAGCACCCAGAGCCACGCGGCTCCACCAGCGCTCGAGCCGCGCGAGCGCTCCGGCGGCAGCGTGTCGTGGGGGGGCGACGGTTCGGCCGCGAGCGGGGGTGCAGCAGCAGGTGGGACCAAGCGCGTAGCGGCGGTGGGCGGCACGCCGCCGGCAGCCCCCACCGCCACGAACGATGCCGTCCGCTGCCCCCGCTGCCCCGACAAGATCGCGGCCTTCGCATGCTCGAGCGCCACGATCAGCTGGTCGGCATCGGCGGGGCGGTCGGCGGGGTTCTTGTTCAGTGACCAGAGGACGATCTGCTCGAGCTCGGGCGTGACGTTCGGATTCAGCGTGCTCGGCCGCGGCGGAGCCTCGGAGACGTGCTTGAGCGCGATCGTGACTGCAGATTCGGCATCGAACGGCACCCGCCCGGTGAGCAGCTCGTACAGGACAACGCCGACTGAGTACAGATCCGAGGGCGCGCTGACCGAGTGTCCCTGCGCCTGCTCGGGCGAGAGGTACTGGGCGGTGCCCATGATCGAGCCGGTCTCGGTCATGTCGGACGCACCTGCGCGTGCGATCCCGAAATCGGTCACCTTGATGTGGTCGGAGTCGTCCTCGACCATGACATTGTGTGGCTTGAGGTCGCGGTGAATGACGCCGCGACGGTGGGCGAAGCGCGCGGCCTTGAGGATCTGGATCGTGATATCGATCGCACGGATCGGATCGAGCGGGGCCTCGTCGCGGATCACCTGCTTGAGCGTGCGCCCGGGCAGATACTCCATCACGATGTAGTAGGTGTCGTCGTGGGCGCCGCGGTCATACACGCTGACGACGTTGGGGTGCTGGAGACCGGCGGCGGCCTGGGCTTCGCGGCGGAACCGCTCGACGAACCCCGGATCCTCGGCGAAACGTCGGTGGAGCAGCTTCAACGCGACCTTGCGTCCGAGCTGCTGGTCCTCGGCGAGGAAGACATCGGCCATGCCGCCCGACCCGAGGCGCGAGATCACGCGGTAGCGGTCGTCGACGAGCGTGCCTGGTTCGAGCTCAGCCATGCTGTCCGGAGAGAAGGGTCTGGAGCACTGCGCTCGCGATCGGGGCGGCGACCACTCCGCCGTAGCCGTTATCGGTCTGGTTGATCGTGACCGCGATCGCGTACTGCGGGTTCTCGGCCGGCGCGAAACCGATGAACCAGGGCTCGGTGAGGTTGGAGCCGGTCGCACCGATCGAGGCCGTGCCGGTCTTACCGGCGACGCTGATGTTGCCGAGGTTGGCGGCCTGTCCGGTGCCCTCCTCGACCACTTTGCGCATCATCAGGCCGATCGCCTGAGCCGTCGAGGGCTTCATCACGTGGCTATAGACCATCGGCTTGATTGTCAGGATCGTCTGGCCGTCGGGGTTGACGACGTGATCGGTCAGGTGAGGAACCATCAGGGTGCCGTTGTCCCCGACCGCGGCCGCGACCATCGCCATCTGCAGCGGGGTGACGAGCAGGCCTCCCTGGCCGATCCCGATCCGGCCGATGTCCTCGTTGGGGCTGCCGGGCGGATACGGGCGCGACGGCGTGGACGGCGTCCAGGGCTGGCTCGCAGCCAGCTCCTGCGGCGGCAGGTCGATGGCGGGCTTGGAGTAGAAGCCGAACCGCTTCATGTACTCGGTCATCGTCGCGCGTCCCACATCCTGGGCGAGCTGGGCGTAGATCGTGTTGATCGAGTACGTGAGCGCCGTCGTCACCGTCTGCGGCCCCCAGTCCTGATTGCCGTCATTTTCGAGCGGGACGCCGGAGACCAGCAGCGGTGACTTTCCGTCCACGACCGAGTCCGGAGTGAACATGCCGCTGTCGAGCGCGGCCGTCGTGGTGACGACCTTGAACGTCGAGCCTGGGACGTCCCGGGCCTGGGTCGCATAGTTGACCTGGGTGCAGCTCGGGAGGCTGCACGCCCCATCCGGATTATTGTCGTCGTAGCTCGGGAGCGAGACCATGACCTTGACCGCGCCGGTACGCAGATTGAGCGCGACGACGGAGCCCTGACGGCCGGCCAGCAGCTGCAGCGCCTGACGCTGGGCCTTCGTGTCGAGCGTGGTGTACACATTGTCTCCGACCTGCGTGCCACCGCCGAGCTGCCCGATGATCGCGCTGATCCCGGTATTTACGCCGCGCAGGTACTGGCCGTCTGAAAGCTCGAGGCCGGCGGCCTGGCCGGTCTTGACGAACGAGTAGCCCACGGTCTGCGAGAACAGCGCGCCGGTGGGGTATTCGCGGGTGAAGGTGTGGTCTGGGCCCGGCACCGACCTGGCGAGCACCGTGCCGTCGTCGGCGAGGATCTCGCCTCGGTCGATCTTCTCCTCGTCGATCACGGTGCGCGCGTTCAGCGGGTTGTCACGCAGCGACTGTGCATCGAACACCGTCCAGCGCGACGTCCACGCGATCAAGAGCGCGAAGAGCACGACGATGACGGCGAACACGCGGATGATCGGAGCGGTCATGCCGGTCGCCTCGCGCGGTCGGAGACGAGCAGGAGGAGGGCCAGCAGAACGAGGTTGGCGATGATCGACGAGCCGCCGTAGGAGATGAACGGCAGCGTGACGCCGGTCAGCGGGATCACGCGCGTGACGCCGCCGACGATCACGAACACCTGCAGCCCGAGCACCGAGCTGAGGCCGACCGCAAGCAGGGTCGAGAACGAGTCACGAGCGAGGACCGCGGTCTTGAATCCGCGGGCGATCAGCATCAGGTAGGCGATCAGGACCGCGGACGCGCCGAACAGCCCGAGCTCGTCGGTGATGACCGCGTAGATCATGTCGGTGCTCGGGGCGGGCAAGAGGGGACTCGTCGTCCCTGGAATCGTCAGCGTCGCCTGGCCGAACCCCTGGCCGAACATCCCGCCCGCGGCTTGCGCGAACAGCGAGTTGGCGAGCTGGTAGCTGCTCGCACCGTCTGCTTCTCCGTGGTACAGCCTTGCGTTCAGCGGATTCAGCCACTCCTGGACCCGTGCGTAGATGTGGGGGACGTGTGCGCCGATGTACCAGGCGCCAAGACCGAAGGCGATCACGCCGACCACCACGAACGACAGCCGGCTCGTCGCGACGTACAGGATCGCCAGCAGGGCGCCGTAGAACATCAGCGAAGACCCGACGTCGTGCAGCGCGAACAGGATCAGCATCGCGAGGCCCCAGATCACGAGCACAGGCCCGAAATACTTCAGCGGCGGGATCGTCACTCCCAGGATCCGGCGACCCTGCACGAGCACCTGGCGCGTGTCGCGCAAGTAGCTGGCGAGGAAGATGACGAAGCCGATCTTCGCGAACTCGGTCGGCTGAAACTCGAACACGCCGGGGATGTGGACGGCGAGGTAGGCGCCGTTGACCTGATCGCCGATGCCGGGAACGCGTGGCAGCATCAGGAGTGCGAGCGACACGACCGCGATCGTGTACCGGTAGCGCTCGAGCTTGCGGTAGTCGCGGAAGCCGACGATCGTCGCCGCGAACAAGATCAGCCCGAGCACAAACCACTGCGCCTGCTGGCGGGCGTATGTGGAATCGATCCGGTAGATCATCACGATCCCGAAGCACGAGAGCAGAGCGACCAGCGGGAACATGTATGGATCGGCGTAGGGCAGGGTCGCGCGGATCACCATGTGCCCGGCGAGGCACAGGCCGAGGAAGATCGCGCCGTAGGTCAGCGAGATGTTCGACAGCGCGTTCGAGCGCTGGATGAACACGCCCGCGAACCCGGCGGTCACGAGCAGGGACGCCGGGATCAGCCCGACCAGCTCGCGGTTACGCGCGGTCATTGCTGCACCTTCCCAAGCTCGAGGTCGTTCACCAGGTTCTGAGCATTGGCCTGCGAGCGGAGATCGTGGTCTAACAGCCGGGCGCGCTCGGTGGGCGCCAGCGTCGACGCGGGCACGCCGGACTCGTAGAAGATCTCGTAGAGCCGAACTCCCCCCACCAGGTCGTATGGCAGCCCCCGGTAGATCGTCACGAAGCCCTGCGAGTTGGTGCCGATGAAGAACAGCTGGCGGCTCGCCAGCCAGCCGCCGGACCCGAACAGGAAGAGAACGATCACCGTGGCGAGCAGCGCGGCCGCGGTCTTGCTGTAGCGACGCCCACGGCGGCGTGGAGGGGCGGCACTGCCGTCCACGGGTGGGCGGGGGGCTCGCGCCAGCGGCGCCGACCGGATTTCCCTGGGCGACGAGGCGGCAACGGGCGGCGGAGCAACCGCGACGCCGCTCGCGTTCGCGAGCGGCCCCGCGGACGGGATTGCGGGCGCCGCGACGACCGTCGGCTGATCGGCTCCGAGGGCGCTGCCCACCTCTTCGAGCCGGAACAGGATCACGGTGATGTTGTCCCGCCCGCCGGCGCGGTTGGCCTCGTCGATCAGCGTCTGCGCCGTGCGCTCGAGCGACTGCGAGGAGCCCACGATCTCCTTCACCTGCGCCTCGGAGATCATCGAGGTCAGCCCGTCACTGCAGAGGAGGATCACGTCCCCCGCCCGGACCGGGTAGGTCCACGTGTCCACTGCCACCTCGGGCTCGGGGCCGAGCGCCCGCGTAATAATCGAGCGCTGAGGATGGTCGGCGGCTTCCTCCTCGGTGAGCTTCCCGCGCTTGATCAGCTCGGCCATCAGCGAGTGGTCCTGGGTCAGGCGAGTCAGCTCGCCGTCGCGGAAGAGATAGGCGCGGCTGTCGCCTACGTGGGCGATCGCAAGGTCGCTCTCACCGAGGAAGGCGGCAGTGAGGGTCGTACCCATCCCGGCGCGCTCGCTCTGTTCCCGGGACAGGTCGTAGATCCGCCGGTTGGCGGCCCGGGCGACGGTCGCGAGCCGCTCCTCGGGGCTCCCTTGATCAGGGAGCCCGTCGGCGAACGCGTCGACCGCGATCCGCGAGGCGACCTCACCCGCCTGCGCCCCCCCCATCCCGTCCGCGACCACGAACACGGGCGGCTGGGCCAGCACGGCATCCTCATTCTCCCGGCGCTGAAGCCCGGTGTGAGTCAGTGGAATCCAATCGGCGGCTCGAAGCATGTGATTACTGCAGGTAGCTGAACTCGCTGTCGCCGATCCGGATCTGGTCGCCCTCGCGCAGCGGTTGCGGGCCCGTCAGCGGTTGATCATTCAGGTAGGTGCCGTTGGTGGAGCCTAGATCCTCGATCACGACGACATGCCCCTCGCATGAGATGCGAGCGTGGCGTGAGGATGCGAAGGGATCGTCGAGCTTGATCTCGACGTCGCCGCGGCCGAGGGTAGCGCCACCTTTCAGGTCGTACGCGATTCCGGACTCGTGTCCGAGTGCCCGCTCGACCAGTAGCCGCGGCTCGAACTCCCCCTCGAGGTCCGCCCACCCGGCTGCTGCCGGATAGATTCCGGTCGCATCGGGCGGGTGGCGCTCGGCGGCGTCGATCACACCTCCCCTGCCTCGACGAAGATCCCAGAGCGAGCTGATCGCGACCCACATCAGGAACAGGTAGAGCACGGCGAGGAAGCCGAACTTCAAGGCTACTGAGACAGGTGCGAGCTGGACCGAGCCGATCATTCGAGCTCGAACGTGAGCTTGGAGGTCCCGAGCTCGATCCGGTCTCCGGGCCGCACGACCTCGGGAGCGTCGATCCTGCGACCGTTCAGGACGACGCCGTTCGTCGCGCCGAGGTCGCTCAGCACCCACGACCCGCCGCGCGGACGCAGCTCGGCGTGCCGGCGCGAGACGTTCGGGTCCGTCAGCACAACTTCGCACTGGCGGCTGCGGCCGATCGTAGCGCCGCCGGGACCGACCACCAGACGCTTGCCGTCGACGAGCAGCAGCGCTGACGCGAAGGTCGTACGAGCCCGCTCCTGGAGCGAGTCGGAGACGCGCTCGGACGCGCTGTGGATCATCGTCCTGCCGCCCTCATGCTCGGCTTCGGGCGGCGCCGTGTCGTCGGCCGGCTGGTGAACGGCCCTGGTCTGGATCCCGAACTCGCCGAGGCCGAGCCGCCCGTCGGTCTTGAACTCGATCACCGGACGAGACAGCATCGCCAGCCGCTCCCGCCGTGCGAACTCGAGCAGGTACCCGGCCAGCTCCGCGGCGAGCGCTTCTTCGTAGTCGGCGAACCGCTCGCGGTCGCGCGGAGAGAGGTACACGACGTATTCGTTCGGCACGTACGTCCTCGATACCGAGAAGGACTTGTGCTCCTCCATCTCCCGCGCGAGCCGGCGAGCGATCTCGACGGGACGAACCTCGGACCGGAAGGCACGACTGAACGTGCCTTCAACGAGGCCGGCGATCTTGCTCTCGAGGCTTCTCAGCACGCTCATCGGGACGCCCCTGCGGGCACTCGGATGCTACGGAACTCGCGCGGAAACCCAACCCGTGCGGCACGTTCGGACAATGCTCGGCGCGAGCACGAACGCGAACGCGCACACGCCGCCGAGCACCGCATTGTGGAGGGTGGCGCTCGCGAGCGAGCCGTGCACCATCCGCAGCGAGGCATAGGTGGCGGCCACAAGCCCAGATGCCCAGGCGCTTGCGAGCACGAAATCGATCGCCGCCGAGCGACCCCGGACGACCCAAGGCAGGATCGCGGCGGCGATCGCCCACACCGGCGCCGGCGCGAGCGCGCCTGAGCTGATCAGCGGCTCCAGCACCTGATGCACGGTGGCGCCGACGGACAGCGGCCACTGATCTGCCGGTGGCAACCCGCGCGGTGAGCGGAGGTAGAGATCCACGCCTGACAACGCGGTTCCGAGCACGATCCAAACCCACCCTGTCGCGCCGAGCGCGGCTCGCGCCCAGGCGCTGCGGGCGCGACCGGCAACTGCCGGCCAGGCGCCGGCGAGGCCGACGGCGCCGAGCGCAGGCGCGCCCGCGGCGAGCCCCCAAGCCGTTCCGCGCCACGGCCGCAGCAGCGGCGGCAGTAGTCCGCCAAGGAAGACCACGACGGCCGCGGCCGTCTTGCCGTCGGCCGAGAGCCAGACGGCGATCGCGAGCACGAACAGCAGCCATCCGATGCGGGGCAACGCCGCCACCATGGCCCCCGCCAGGAGCGCGACGGCGAACGGGGCCACCGATGAGCTCGGCAAGAGGTTCGCCGCGAGCCAAGCAGCGAGCCCGGCGGTCGCGAGCGCTGCGAGGCCACGTTCCGGCCAGCGGGCCGACGCGGAGAGCGGGCGATCGGTGGTGAGGCGGGCGGTCGTGCCGTTGGCGGGCGGGCGGTCGTCGGTGCGGTCGGCCAGCGGGCGGGCCGGCGCGGACTCGACCCCGCTGCCGCGGCGCGGACGCCACAGCGGCTCGACCACCCCCGTGCGGTCCGACATGCGGTCGACGACGGTCACGAGCGCCGCGTGCAGATCCATGATGGTGCCGCGCTCGCGCGCTCGCGGGCGCAATGCGAGGTCAATCGCCTGACCAAGCTCGCGGGGGAGGTCGTGCCGTTGGCGGCGCAGCGGCGGCAGATGGGCGCCGAGCCGGCGCGCGCGCTGAGCGGCGGTGCCGCTGCGAACAGGATTCACTCCGGTCAGCGCCTCGTAGAGGACGAGCGCCAGCGAGTAGAGATCCGCCGCGGCTCCCGCGTCGCGACCCTCCGCCTGTTCGGGCGCCATGTATGCGGCCGTCCCGATGACGTCGCCGGGCCTCGTCAGCGTGTCGCCGCCGACGATCCGCGCGACGCCGAAGTCGGTCAGTTTCGCGACCGAGGCGGGAGTCGCCGGCCGCTTCGGGACGAGCACATTGGAGGGCTTCACGTCCCGGTGCACGACGTTCTCCCCGTGGGCGTGCGACAGCGCGTCACAGAGAGCTGCACCGATGGCGATGATCTCCCGATCCGACAGCCGGCCCGCCTCGAGCAGCTCGCCCATCGTCGAGCCGCGGACGAGCTCCGAGACCAGGTACGCGCCGTCGTCGTCGGTCCCCGCCTCGTAGAGAGTGACGATGCCGGGATGGGCGAGCCTTGCGGCGGCGTGCGCCTCGCGCTCGAAGCGACCGCCCACGATCCGTTCCCGCGGAACCATCTTGACCGCAACGTCCCGTTCCAGCCGCTCATCGCGGGCCAGCCAGACCGTGCCAAACGCGCCGGCGCCGAGCTGGCGGTGGAGGCGATAGCGGTCGAGTACGAGCGGCGCTTCGCCGCGCGACCCACCGTCCGCGGAGATTGCGTCGGGCGCGTGCCCGTCGGGCGCCATGCGGACGGTGCCGGCCTCGCTTCGAGTCACGCTGGGCTTTTCCACGTAACCCGCCCGGTCCCTGCGACTGGTTGCGAGCATCCGGTGCGTGACTCTGATCATGGGCGAAGGAGGCGCGAGAGCATGCTCGGGGCCGCGAGAATTGGCGGCCCCGATTTGCACGAGCGCTTGCGAGGTTGCCAATCCGGCCGGATAGCAGGTCATACTGGGCTTTCGGAATTCTTTAAGGAGCGATCGAACCTTGTCGTTCTTCGACGAGACGGACGAGCCGGGGCCACCGCCGCGCACGCGAAGGCCTTCCGGGATGGGAAGGCGCCCGCCGAGCGACCAGCAGGCGATCATGGCACGCCGGGCCGTGGCCGGGGTGGCGATCCTGGTCGTGGTGATTCTGATGGTCATCGGGATCCACAGCTGCCAGGTGAGTTCCCGCAACAGCGCACTGAAGAACTACAACAACAGCGTCGGGTCACTCGTTCGGCAGTCGGACAACACTGGCGCGCAGCTGTTCAGGATCCTTGCGTCCGGCGGCCTGGCCAAGAACGAGCAGAGCGTCCAGACCTCGCTCAACAGCACAAAGCTCGCCGCCCAGTCGCAGCTCTCAACGGCGCAGAACCTGAGCGTGCCCTCGCAGGGCACGACGGCGCAGCAGAACTTCCTGGTCACGCTGTCGCTGCGACGTGACGGGATCGCCGACATCGCCAACAACATCGAGCCGGCGCTCAACAAGTCCACCTCCGAGGACGCGGTCACCTCGATCGCGCTCGACATGCAGAGGTTCCTCGCCTCCGACGTCGACTACACCACGCAGACCGCGCCAGAGATCGCGGCCGCGCTGCACGCAGCCAACATTCCCGTCGGGGGCGCCACCGGAGTCCAGATCCAGGCGACGAACTTCCTGCCCAACCTGGCGTGGCTCACGCCGAGCTACATTGCCACACAGCTCGGCGCGTCACTGCCGGCGTCGGCCGGTGGCGGCACTTCCTGTCCGGCGGGCGACACCTGCGGGCATGTGCTGAACTCCGTCAGCGTCGGCGGCGTGCCACTGTCGACCGGAGGCGGGAACACGATCCCCGCGAGCCCGGCGCCCACGTTCTCGGCCAACTTGACCAACGGTGGACAGGTCGCAGAGACCAATGTGGTCGTGCAGGTCGCGGTCACGACGTCGTCGGGCACCACGATCAGCGCCCAGACGGTCGTGCCGACGACGAAGCCCGGACAGACCTACACCCCGCAGATCACGCTGCCGAGCACGCCGCCCACAGGGCAGGCGCAGGTCAAGGTGACGGTCGAGAAGGTCCCGGGCGAGGTCAACCTGACCAACAACACGTTCACGTATCCGGTGACGTTCGACTAGGGCGGGGCGCCCTTCGGGCGCTTGGGAGTTCGCCCGGCGGCGAACATCCTGGGTGGAATTCGCCGGAGGCGAATCCGGCAGGGGCGCTTGGGAGTTCGCCCGGCGGCGAACGTCCTGGGTGAGCATGGTCCGCCGGGCGGGAGGAAGGCGGCCGGGCGGGGCCCCGAGCGTCCCCCTATGCTTTCGTCGGTGCATGATCTGACTAGTACCGTGGGCATCGTCGCGCTGGCGGCGGGGGGTGTCGCGGTCGTCTCGCTCGGGCTGAGCCTGGCACTCGTGGCGCAGCTGCGCCGTCTGCGGTCGGATCAGCGGCTCGTGATGGGCGACACGCGGAGGGACCTGCCGGCACATGCCGCGGCGCTGGAGCGAAAGTTCGATGCCCTACATGCGTACGTGCAGGACGCCTCGCAGCGGCTGGACGGCCGCATGAGCGTCGCCGAACACCGTCTCGACGGCGCCGTGGCCTACCGAGCGCTCGTCCGTTACGACGCATACGGCGAGATGTCCGGGCGCCAGTCGACGTCAATCGCGCTGCTCGACGCCACCCGGTCCGGGGTCGTCCTCTCCTCTATCCATCACCGAGACCAATCGCGGCTGTACGCCAAGCAGGTGCGCAACGGGCGAGGCGAGCTCGAGCTCTCGCCAGAAGAGGACGAAGCGATCCGGCTGGCACTCGAGGGAGACGCCGCCGAGGCGGCTTCGGCCTGATCGCCGCCGACGACCACGCTGTGATGCGCGTCGGCTATTTCGGGCCCGAGGGCACGTTCACGCAGGAGGCTCTGCTCGCCGCGACGGCCGGGCGGTCGCTAGAGCTGATCGCATTGCCGACGATCTACGACACCGTGATGGCGGTGCACGATCGCAGCGTAGAGCGCGCCCTCGTGCCGATCGAGAACTCGATGGAGGGCTCGGTCAACGCAACGCTCGACTCCCTCGCGATCGAGACCGAGGACGTCTCGATCGTCGGCGAAGTCGTACATCCGATCCGCCACTGTCTGATCGCACGGAACGAGCTCGAACTGTCCGAGATCGAGGCCGTGCTCTCACATCCCCAGGCCAACGCGCAGTGCGCCAGGTTCATTCGCACGCGCCTTCCGGGCGCGCAGGTGCTCGCCGCGAGCTCCACTGCTGACGCAGTCAGGATGCTGGCCGACCACGACGGACCGTGGGCGGCGCTCGGAACTCGGTCCGCGGCCGAGCGCTATGGCTGCGTCGTACTACGTGCCGGCGTCGAGGACGTGTCCGGCAACGAGACGCGCTTTGTCTGGCTCGCGCCGACCGGGGCGCCTCCGGGTGGCCCCGGGGAGACGAACCGCGTGCTCGGGCCGTGGAAGACGGCAATACTGTTCTGGGGCGTGGGTTCGGAGGCGCCGGGATGGCTCGTGAGCTGCCTATCCGAGCTCTCATCGCGCGACGTCAACCTGACGCGAATCGAGTCGCGTCCGCGCAGGCAGGGACTCGGTCGCTACATGTTCTTCGCCGACCTCGAAGGGCGCGACTCCGAACCACACGTGGCGGAGGCGCTGGCCGGCCTGCGCCAGCACGTCGAGTCGCTGCGCTTGCTCGGGTCGTTTCCGGCCTGGCCCGAGAGCTAGGGGCGCTTCGCTAAACTGCGGGCGCCGTGTCGTCCCCAGTACCACCTGCGCCAGGGGGGTCCGTGCCGCTATCAGAGCACCAGCGGCGCGGGCGTGAGGGTGGTCGGGTGCTCGTTCTGAACGCGACCTTCGAGCCGATCAACGTCTGCACTGTCCGCCGAGCCGTCGTGCTGCTGCTCAAGGAGAAGGCCGAGGTGATCGAGCACGGCGACTGGGAGCTTCGCTCGGCGAACCGGACCGTGACCCGACCGGTCGTGATCCGCCTCGTCAGCTACGTGCGCGTGCCTCGCGACACTCACCGGCGCAAGATCACACGCCGGGCCGTGTTCGCCCGCGACGACTGGACCTGCCAGTACTGCGGAGCACGCTCGAACCTGACCGTCGACCACGTGATCCCACGTTCAAAGGGCGGCGCGTCGAGCTGGGACAACATCGTTGCCTCGTGCGCACCCTGCAACCTGCGCAAGGGCAACGCACTCCCACGCCAGGCCGGCATGCGTCTGCAGCGGCAGCCGAGGACGCCGAGTCCGCATGTGTTCATCCACGTAGCGAGTCCGACGATCCCTGCCGCCTGGCTGCAGTACCTGGCGGCGTAGGGCGGGGTGCCCGTCGCCCCGAGGCTCGCGGGGGGGGCGGGGGCCGGGGCGGGGGCGGGGGCTCGCGCGGGGGCGGGGGCCGGGGCGCGGGCGGGGCGGGGGCGGGGCCGAGGTCGATTTTAGTTGATAGTGAACGCTTATCGACCATGAGCCCCCGGCGGCGCGGCGGCGCGTCTACTAGGCCCCGAGGCTCGCGCGGGTGTAGAAACACGAAGGGCGCCGTGCCCGAGGCCCCGAGGCTCGCGCGGGTGTAGAAACACGAAGGGCGCCGTGCCCGTCGCCCCC
>Ga0302324_100001107_pt1 | contig 66357 bp, 67 predicted proteins | sample Palsa_T0_1_FD_201949 | JGI IMG/M metagenome (GOLD analysis project Ga0302324, IMG submission 201949) | Peat permafrost microbial communities from Stordalen Mire near Abisko, Sweden - Palsa_T0_1 | ecosystem: Environmental > Terrestrial > Soil > Palsa > Peat permafrost | place: Sweden: Abisko...
ATTATCGACGATGGTAGCGGTTTGCAGCGCATAGACACGGGCCCCATCGTATCTTTCGTCGACGTGAAACATTCCGTAGATGCGTATCCGCGCTGCGATGGGAACGCCCGCCGTTAAACCCGCCCCCGTCGCGCGTCTTGGCCGCCGGATAGCAGAACGGATCGCACCAGAAGGCAGGGGGCCACTCAATCACCCCATTCTCCGCAAAAAAAACGCGCCAATCTCCGTACTTCTCCCTACGTTTTACACAACATGATCCCTTCCGCCGCCGTTCCTCCACTGTTCTAATTTTCGCGCAGCACCAAACGGAGGAGCCACCAATGACCGAGCAAATGAACGACCAAATCGAGGGCCAGATTTCTCCTTTCCCTAGCCGAAGTCCCAAATTTCCCCATCACCGCAACCAAGCCATCCGCGGCCCATAGCCGCAGATGTAGCGTCTGCCACCATCCCGATCCGCATCTGGATCGAACTCAAATTCATCGAGTGGAATAGCCCCACACGCATCGCCCGTGAATGCGGTCTTTACGACCGCGACTCCATCTACCATCACGCCCATGCCACCGGCCTCTTTGAACAGCGCCGCCAGAACATTCTCTGCGTCTACGAAAACATCCTGGAACGGACCCTGCGTACCCGGATCACGAACCGCAGTATCATGCTCGCCGTCGACCGCCTCGAGCGCGCCGCCCGCAGCCGCCTCCCCAACCCCGCCGCCGAAATCGAAACCACCCTCACCCGCGACGCCGAACTCGTCTTCGACCCCAAATCCGTCAGCGAGTCCCACCAAGCCGCCAATTCGGATTCAGCCCCGCGCCAGCATACCCCCACGGATGTGCCTGACTCTAAACGACCGGCAAGGCCCCATTCCCGGCAACCGTTCAGAAATTACGTGTTCGGTCCCGACGACCAATTGCACCAGGCTTTTCTCGCACGCCAGGAGGCAATAAATGCGGATCTGTCCAGAGCGCGAGAATTGAGGGGCAAACCACCCGTCTAGGAGGCCCAAACTAACGCCAAAAAGCAACAATTCGGCCCCCAATCGCGCCCCCTCGATGAGTGATTGCTGTAGTTCGGTTCCGGGCCGAAGAAGGTTCCTTAAGCCCGGGGGCAAACCATTGCAGTCTGATCGCGGGGCCTGCGGAGGCCGTTCTACTGCAGGTTAATGTTCCCTGATGAGGTTTGGATTTCGATGCGGGCTTTGCCGTCGCCCACTCGGGCGCGCATCTCGTGCTTGGAGGCGGAACCGTCCAGGGTCAATGGCATCGAGGCTTCGATGTCGCCGGAGCTGGAACGCGCTTCCAGGAGGAAGCTGGGGCTTGCCGGAAGGTGCAGGACTACGTCGCCGGAACTTGCGTGCAACTCCCAAAAATTCGAAGGGCCGGGATTGCCGTCTACGGTGACGTTTCCCGAGGAGGTGTGGATGCGCAGATCGCCGGTGACGTGAGCGATGGTTACGTCGCCGCCGGCGGTGTCCACCACCAGGTCGCCGCCTGGCTCGGAGATGGTCAGGTCGCCCGAGCCGCTGCGCGCGCGAATATCGCCGCGGACGTTTTCCAGGGCCATGTCGCCGGAGCCAGAGGTGAGGCGGACGGCGCCGGCGGTGTTGGAAAGGGAGATATCGCCGCTGCCGGAGAGTACCTGGATTTGCTCGTGCACGTCGGCGAGCGCGACATCGCCGGATCCGGAGGTGACATTTACCGGACCTTTGATCCCGTGAACTTCGATGTCGCCGGAACCGCTCGATCCGCGAAGCTCGGTTTCCGGCGGAACTTCGATTTCATACTTAAAGTCGCCGTCGCCGCCAGAATGGGAGTTCTGCCCGATGCGAATTACGTTGCCGTGTTGTTCGATCGGAGGATTCTCGCTGATTTCGTGGACGCGTTTGCCGGCCTCGGCGGAGCTCCAGGCTTTCACGGTGAATTCGGCGGAGACGCGCACCTGGCTGGACGAGCCGGTGGTCAGCTTCAAATCCTCCGAGCGCGCCGCGAGTTCCAGGCTGACCGGGCCTGTGACGGTGAGGACGCGCTCGAACTTACCTTCTTCGGAGGGCATGGAAACGCAGCCGGCGAGGGCCAGCCCGGCGACGGCAGCAAGAGCCATGACCAAACGCCCACCCTTCCCAAAATCCGGGAAGAGGGGGCCGCCCGGTAAAGATAACGGCGTCGAACCGTACCGCGAAGGCGCGTTGATTGAATTGGAGGATGGCGGCACGATTGCCCTTATGCCTTCAGCAAAATATTCAGCGAACCGGAGCGGTAGCCCTCCAGGTCCAGGGTGACGAATGTGAAGCCGGCCGCTTTCAGGCCGGCGGAAATCTGCGCGGAGGTGGCTGGATCGAGCGCGCGCGGCAATTCTTCGCGGGCGATTTCGATCCGCGCCAGATTTCCGTGAGCGCGCACGCGAAACTGGCGGAAACCGCATCCGCGCAAGACGGATTCGCTGCGATCGATCTGCGCCAGTAATTCGGGAGTGACCGCGGTGCCGTACGGCACGCGCGAAGAAAGGCAAGCGGATGCCGGGCGGTCCCAGGTGGGCAGCGCGGCGGCGTTAGAGAGCAACCGGATCTCGGCTTTGGTGAGCTGAGCGTCCAGGAGCGGCGCGAGAATGGCGTGCTCGTGAGCGGCGCGGTGCCCGGGCCGAAAATCGTGGGTATCGTCGGCGTTGATGCCGTAGGCGATCGATGCAAATCCGCGAGCGGCGCGAAGATTCTCCATGCGGTCGAAGAGTTCGTCCTTGCAGTGGTAGCAACGGTCGCCTTGATTCGCTACGTACAGGGGATTATCGAATTCACGGGTTTCGATGAACTCGTGACCGATGCCGGTAACGGCGACGAAGGCCAGCGCTTGTTCGCGATCGTGGCCGGAGTAGCTGGCGGAAAGAGCGGTCACCGCGAGAGCTTTGTCCCCGAGGACGGTGTGAGCGGCCCACGCCAGGTAAGCAGAATCCGCGCCGCCCGAAAAAGCAATCAGCAGGGAATCGAGCGAACGGAGAGCGGCGAAGAGGCGATCCTGTTTGGCGATAGCGGAAGCGGCGTCGGCAGAAGCGACGTGCGCGTCGTTGGCGGGCACCTCGGCAGGCACGTTGGCAACGCTCGCGTCAGCGCCCGGCAGGTTGTTAGGAGTTACGTTCATCGCGGAACGAGTATAACCCAATGTTTCTAGTTCGCGCGGGGCGGTGCAAGGCAAAAATAAACGCGGCGCCGAAGCTACTGGAAATCGAGCATCACGTCGACGGTGCCCTTTTCCGGATCCTTCGATAAAAAGTGGCCGAGCTTTTCATAGTGGAAGGGAAGAGTGCCGAATGCGATGCGCGCACCGGTCTCTATGAATTCATCGCAATAGACGCGGTCGAACGGGTCGCCTGGTTTCAGTCGGAATGCGGCGCGAACACGCTTCTCGCCCTCCACCGAAAGACCACTGAGGACCAGCTTGTCCATGTGATACGTGGGGCCCTCGGTGATGGTGGCGCGGTAGGAAACGTGGGCGGCGTGTTCATCCAGTTGGGGCAGCGAATCGATCTTGGCGTCCAGATAACCCAGGCGGCTGTATTCGTCGTTCACGCTCTGCCAAAGCGCTTGAATTTTCAAGCCGTCGGCGGCCGCTCCGGATTTTAAGCCGGCCTGCCCAACGAGAGAATCGAGAGCTGCGCTGGGAATCTTTTGGTTGCCGGCCCAAGTGACGCCATCCCACTTGAAGATCGGTCCGGGAGTGATCGGGATCACGATGCGCACCGATGTAGCCGGCGCGCCCGCGGCGCCGGCGTCGAGGTGAGCTTGAGGAGCGCCAATCTTCACGCGCAACATCGCGGCGGAGAGATATACGGGGCGGACCTGCTCGTAGTCAAACAGCTCGAGCACCAAGCGCGAGTATGGTTTTCCGACCACGTCAGATTGACGATCGCGGATGGCGCCGCTCTCGCGAGCGATGGGATCTTCGAATTGGAGCGCGCTCACCGTGACCGGGACGCCTACCACGCGAAACCGCTGGACGTCTTGATCGGTTTCTACGGCACGAACCACGCTGTGTTCGATGGTGCCGTGAATATCCTTCGACGACAGAAGTTTGCTGATGGCCTGGGATATGGGGTCGAGCAGCGTGCCTTTGCTCGGGGCCGCACCGTCAAAGAGCGGCACGTCTTTGCTCACCGCGGCGGTGATCTCTTCATCGGAAAACCATGGCATGTTGTCGTAGGAAACGGGGATCAACGGAGCGTCGGTCACCTGGAATTCGAGCACCGCGCCCTTGGTAACCGTGCTGAAGCGATACTGCACGTTGGAAAACGTGCCCAGTTCGGAGAGGCGATTGGCGGCGGCCTGAAAATCGTCGCGGGTGATGTTCTGGCCGGGCGTCAGGCCACAGCTCGCGGCGATTTGTTCGGCGCTCCAACGTTTGGAGCCAGTTGCGTGGATGGCGGCAAGATTAGCAGGACCGGTCTGCTGGGCAGGAGGGGGTTGAGAACGCAGCGAGAGGGCGGGCCAGAGCCCGCACAACGCCAAAAACACGATCGCAGTCTTGCGCACGTTTGGCAAAAACATTTTGCTTACCCAAACGCCAGACTATTCGACCGTCACCGATTTGGCAAGGTTCCGTGGCTGGTCCACGTCGCAGCCACGGCGCACCGCGATGTGATAAGCCAGAAGCTGCAAGGGAATGATCTCGAGCAAAGGGGCCAGAATTTCCGGCACCGCGGGAACTTCGAGCACGCGATGGGAGGCCTGGCGGGCGACGGTGTCGCCCTCGGTGACGATGGAGATGACGATGCCGTCACGCGCTTTTACTTCCTGGATGTTGGAGCAGCTCTTCTCGTAGCGGGTCATGGAAGCGGGATCGTTTTCGTCACGGGTGGCGACCACCACCACCGGAAGATTCTCGTCGATCAAAGCATTGGGACCGTGCTTCATCTCGCCGGCGGGATAGCCCTCGGCGTGTATGTAAGAAATTTCCTTGAGCTTCAGAGCTCCCTCGAGAGCGATGGGATAGTGAATGCCGCGGCCGAGATAAAGGAAATCGGTGTAGCGGAAAAACTGGCGGGCCAGCTCTTCGCAGATGGAATCGTGCTGCAAGATCGATTCCATTTTGTGGGGGACCTTGGCCAGTTCCTGCATCAACGTTTTTGCTTCTTCAGGCGGCAGCGTCCCGCGAACCTGGGCCAGGTGAAGGGCGATCAGGATCAATGCCACGATTTGGCCGGTGAAGGCTTTGGTGGATGCGACGCCGATTTCCGGACCGGCGTGGGTGTAGATGGTGCCGTTGGCCTCGCGGGTAATCATGGCGCCAACGACATTGCAGATGCCGAGAATTTTCGCGCCCTTCTGCTTGGATTCGCGCACCGCGGCGATAGTGTCAGCGGTCTCGCCGGACTGACTGATGGCGATGACCAAAGTGTGCGGGGCAATAATCGGATCGCGGTAGCGGAACTCACTACCGTAATCGACTTCCACGGGAACCTGGGCGAGGCGCTCGATCAGGAATTTGCCCACCAGGCCAGCATGCCAACTGGTGCCGCAGGCGATGATCTTGATCTGGCGAAATTCGCGAAATTCCCTTTCGGTGATGTCCATCTCGTCCAAGAATACTTTGCCGGTGTCGAAGGAGATGCGGTTGAGCAGGGTATCGCGGACGGCGCGGGGCTGCTCGAAAATTTCCTTCTGCATGAAATGTTTGTAGCCGCCCTTTTCGGCCATAACCGGGTCCCAGGAGATATGTTGGGTGGGGCGGTCGACTTGCTGGCCGTCGAGCCCCATCACGCGAACGCCTTGGGGCGTGAGCACGGCGATGTCTCCGTCGGCGAGGAAGAAGACCTCGCGAGTGTGCGCGAGCAGAGCCGGCACGTCGCTGGCTACGAAATATTCGTCTTTACCGATACCTACCACGACCGGCGGGCCCATGCGCGCGGCCACGATCTTGTTTTTGTCGCGGGTGGAGATCACCACCAGCGCATACACGCCCGAGAGTTGGCCGAGCGTTTTGAAGACGGCGTTCTCCAGCGGACCGCCATCGGAATATTTTTCCACCAGGTGCGCGATGACTTCAGTATCGGTTTCGGTCTTGAATTGATGACCTTCGGCAAGCAACTGGTGTTTCAATTCCAGATAATTTTCGACGATGCCGTTGTGCACAACCACGATTTCGCCGCTGCAGTCGCGGTGGGGGTGGGCGTTTTCTTCGGTGGGGCGGCCGTGGGTGGCCCAGCGGGTGTGTCCGATGCCGTAGACGCCGCCTTCGAGCGGGTTCTTGCGCAGCACTTCCTCGAGGTTGCGGAGCTTACCGGAGGCGCGGCGAATCTGGAGTTTGCCGGCGGTATCGACGACGGCGATGCCTGCGGAATCGTAGCCGCGATATTCGAGGTGCTTCAGGCCGTCGATGATCAGCGGGACGACCGCTTTAGGACCGATATAGCCGACAATTCCACACACGGTGAGTGTCTCCTGGACGCTCGAATCGCTCGGATTGCCCGTTTCCCAATGCGCGAGAGCTACTTGCAGATTAGCACAGCGAATGATGGGCTCAATTTTCAGATGCGGGGGGTGTTGCTAAGGTTTCAACCGGTGGACGGGGGCCAATTTGGCGAGCCCAGGGGCGAGACTGGGGCGCCTATTCCACGATTTCGAAGCGAAATTCCTCGATGACCGGGTTGGTGAGGACTTCCCGGGCGATTTTCTCCACCTGGATCCTGGCCCCGTCGGCGGCCAAGCCGTCAAGGGCGAGGACGAAGAATTTGCCCTGGCGGACATCCTGCACCTGGGTATAACCGAGGGAGATCAGGGCGTGCTGGATGGTTTGGCCCTGAGGGTCGAGAACGGTTTTCTTGGGCATTACCCACACGTGAGCTTTCATCGCGGAGATTATATCAGCCCGGAGGCTGGGAGGGCGGCGTGAAAAATCTTGAGCAGAGAATTTTTGTCTTGCCAGGGCAGGAACGCGACCCGAAAACTGGCTTCGGCGATTTGTCCGAGTTTTTTGGGAGTTAGGCCCAGGCCAGCGGCGTGCACGTATTCGGAGATCAAGTCAGCCTCGAACATTGCTGGATCGTCGGTGGAAATGGTTACGTTCACACCGGCTGCAACGAGCCTGGCGATGGGGTGGTCGGACATGGTGGCGGTGGCCTTGCCAAGTTGGCCGGCGAGCGCGCCGGTGCGGATGTTGCTGGTGGGGCAGACTTCCAGGGGAAGACCAGAGGCCGCCAATCGGGCCATGAGCGCGGGATCCTTGGCCACGGCGATGCCGTGTCCAATGCGTTCGGCGCCAAGGACCTCGATGGCTTCGATGACTGAGGACGGTCCGCCGATTTCTCCGGCGTGAGCGACGATGTGCAGGCCTGCGTCGCGAGCGATGTCGAAGGCGGGGCGATAGTCCGTGGCGGGGAGCGCGAGTTCGTCGCCGCCCATGCCAAAGGCGACCACGCCTTCGGATTGCAAGCCGGCGCAGCGGCGTGCGACTTCGATGGCTTCCTTGCCGCCGAACTGGCGGACCACGTCGGGAATCCAACGGAGTTGCAGGCCGCGGCTCTGGTACTCGCGGGCTGCCTGGTTGATGGCGGCAATGTTTTTCTCGATGTCCTGCTTGCGCCACAGCATCACGCCGGCGGAAATGGTGGCTTCGGCGTAGATCACGTTTTGTGCGAGCAACTGCTCGGCCAGGCCGCGCGCGATGAGGGCGTAGTCGTCAGGGGTGCGAAGAAAGGATGTGGCCCACTTGAAGGCCTCGATGAAGCCGAGAAAATCCTCATAACGATAGCGTGCGGCGACCTCTTCCTCGGAAGCGTGAACCCCGTAGCGCGCGGCGAGCTGGCTGACAGTGGCGGGCGACATGGAGCCCTCGAGATGAACGTGAATTTCCGCCTTGGGCAGGGTCGCGAGAGATTTTCGGAGGTGGGCCGGATCGGTCATCGAGTCGTGATCAATTCACAACGAGCAGCAGCACATCGTTTCGATTTCGTTCCAGCTCAACGCGCGGGCAGCGTGGGCTTTCCGGCATTGGTCCAGGAAGTGAGCCAGTACGATCCGACGTCGGATGCAGCGTCGGAAATTTGCTGGGCCAGGATGTTGCCCGCTTGGCCGTAAAAGCGGTCGTAATATTCGTCGGTGTAGTCGGCGAGGCCGGAGCGCGAGCGGCGATCGGCGAGCAGAATGCTTTCAATCATGGCGTGAGCGCTCATGCAGGTTTCGAATGCGTGATCGGTGGGGTCTTGAATGTAGGCGGCGAGGCCGGGATGGATGTAAAAGAATTGCGAGTAGCGGTCGACCAGGCTTTTGTCGAAGCGAACGTTGACGCCGAGCTGCAGGGAAAGCTTGCCGTCTTCGTTGACGGTGGTCTTGAAGGGATCGTGAGCTTCGCCGACGTAGAAGGCGAGCAGCGCGGCGTTGGCGCGGACTTCGTCCCAGGCGTGGGAGTGAAAAGCGTCGGTCAACTTGTGGCTGTACACGCCGATTTGCCAGGGAAGCAGGCCCTGGACGGTGAGGGAATGCTTTCCGAAAGTGGACACGGCGGCTTTGTAGTCGCGGGGCAGGGTGGCGAAGGGGAAATTGCCGTAGTGGTCGAGATGAATGAATTGGTTCTGGCGCTCGCTGAGATTCTTGAGGGCGGTCTGTGACGGTTCGGTGACCCGCTGCATCAGGTACGGCTTGTTGGCTTCGAAATAGGGACGCATTTCATCGGGCAGGGTGTCCACGGCCTTGCTGACGATCAGTCGATGGCCACTGTCACCCCAACTGAGGGCGACGGAGGCGAGGCCAAAGACCGCAGCCAACAGCGCCAGGATAGCCAGCGCTGACGAAAAGCGGAACGTGCGGCGGTGCATCACGCGGTCCCTCCCGGGGACGACGGACCTCCCGTGGATGGATGCGCGGACTGCGCTGGCGCGAGAGCCAGTTGGCTGCGCTTCTGCCCGTAACAGAAGTACAGCACCAGTCCGATCGCCAGCCAGACGAAGAAGCGTATCCAGTTCTCCACCGTAAGGCTGGCCATTAGTATGAAGCAGAACAGCAAGGAAAGCATCGGCACCCAGGGAGAAAAAGGAACGGTGAAGCCGCGGGCCCGGTTGGGCTGAGTTTTGCGGAGAATGAGAACGGCGACGGCCACCAGCACGAAAGCAAAAAGCGTGCCGATATTGGAAAGGTCGGCCAGAGTGCCGATGTCAAAAATTCCGGCGGGAATGCCCACAAAAATACCGGCCACCCAAGTGGCGACGTGCGGAGTGCGGTGGGTGGGATGCACTCTCGAGAAAGCTTTGGGCAACAGGCCGTCGCGGGACATTGCGAACCATACGCGGGCCTGGCCGAGCTGGTAGACCAGCAACGAAGAGATCATGCCCATCAGCGCGCCGATGGTGACCCAGAACTCGACGCGAACCAGGCCGATGGAGTGCAATGCGTTGGCGACGGGTGCGTCGTTATTCAGTAAGCTCCAGTGCTGGATGCCGGTGAGGACTACGGCGACGGCCACGTAGAAAAACGCGCAGATTCCCAAGGAGAACAGGATGCCCAGGGGCAAATCTTTTTTGGGGTTCTTGCATTCCTCGGCGGCGGTGGAGACGGAATCGAAACCGATGTAGGAGAAAAAAACGATGGCGCCACCGGTCAACACGCCCTGAAAGCCGTTGGGGAAGTAGGGGTGGTAGTTGATGGGCTTGATGTAATGGCTGGCGAAAACGATGAAGATGATGATCGCCAGTAGTTTTATGCCGACCATGACGTTGTTGGCGCCGGCAGACTCACGGATACCGCGGACCAGCACCACGGTAAGCACCATCACGATCAGAAATCCGACAATATTGAAGTTGGGGTGCCAGCCGACGCCGGGAGCGTATGCGGGTACGGCCAGGTGCGCAGGCAAATGGATGCCCACGGAATCGAGGAGGCTATTGACGTAGCCGGAGAAGCCCACCGCGACGGCCATGTTGGAGACGGCGTATTCGAGGATCAGGTCCCAACCGATGATCCAGGCCACTATCTCGCCCATGGTGGCGTAGGTGTAAGTGTAAGCGCTGCCGGCGATGGGGATCATGGAGGCGAGTTCGGCGTAACAAAGGCCTGCAAATCCGCAGACGATGGCTACCAAAAGAAAAGATAGGGCGATTCCCGGACCGGCTCCGGGTCGTCCATGAACGCCCAAGGCGTGGCTGCCGTGGAGCAGGACGTCGAGTAAAGGAGCTTTGAGAAGGGAAGGGCTGCGAACGTCTTCGCCTGCCGCGGCGGTACCAGTCAGGACGAAAATGCCGGTCCCGATGATGGCGCCGACGCCCAGGGCGGTGAGGCTGACCCAGCCGAGGGTCTTTTTGAGGCGGCGCTCTGGCTCGTCAGCGTCGCTGAGGAGGCGGTCGATGCTCTTGGTGCGAAAGAGCTGCGAGTTCACGGTCACCCCTGAGTCGAAAGTAGGCCACTGTACCTTGCGCGGGTCCGAGGCGCAACCTTTGATTCCTGTGGGCCGGATGGCTTAAAGCACTAGGCGAAGGCTAGATTTGCGTAGGCTTCTTTTAGTTTTTTGGTGCCGTGATCCTGGAAGCTTACGGTGATGGTGCGATCTTCTTCGTCGCCGTCGATGGCCAGGATGGTGCCAATGCCGAGGGTGGGATGGCGGACTCGGCGGCCAATCATCGGATTGCTGGGGCGGCGTGAACCTGAGGGACCGCGGGCGGGAGCGTAGCCCGCTCCGGAACTGGAACCGAAGCCCGAGCCGGAACTACTGGGTGCGTTGCGGCGCTGGGGCATGGAGCGATAGGACGAATAGCCTTCTACTGGCTCGTAGCGGCGAGTTTCGCCGGGTTCGCCCAGCGAGCCGGCGACGGTTTCCATTAGTTCCAGGGGGATCTCGCGGAGAAATCGCGATGGCATGGACGCGCGCAAGCGCTCTTCACCGTAGGTGCGGCGATACTGGGCCCGGGAGATGGTCAGCGCTTTTCGGGCGCGGGTCATGCCCACGTAGCAGAGGCGGCGCTCCTCTTCGATGTCCTCGGGTTGGTCCTGGGAACGAGAATGCGGGAGGACGCCCTCTTCGAGGCCTGCCAGGAAGACGGCATCGAATTCGAGACCCTTGGCGCTGTGGAGAGTCATCAGCGAGACGGTGACCTCCTCGTCGTAGTCGTCGCTCATGGCCACCAGGGCGATGCGATCGAGGATCGAGTCTAAAGATTCGCCGCGCTCGGTGGCTTCGGCGATGGCGTTCACCAGTTCGCGGACGTTGTCGGCGTGGGTGGTGTGATCGGTGCGGTCCTGCTGCTCGATCCAGTCGATGTAGTTGGTGCGATTCAGAATGTCGCGCATTAGTTCCGCGGGCGGCACGCTGGCGGCGGTAGGCTGCACGGATTCGATCAGCTCGCGAAAGGCGCGCAAGGCGCCACGAGACTTGAGCGCGGCAGCGTCGTCGCCGATGAGCGCGTCCCAAAGCGTGGTGCCGCGGGCTTGGGCGGACGCGCGCAGGGCGTCGATGGTGGTCTTGCCGATGCCGCGGGGCGGGGTGTTGAGGACGCGGAGCAAGGCGACATCGTCTTCGGGGTGGAAGGCGAGGCGGAGGTACGACAGTGCGGCCTTGATTTCCGCGCGCTTGTAAAAGCTGAAGCCGCCCACCACGCGATAGCGGATGGACATGCGGCGCAGAATTTCCTCGAAAGAACGGGACTGCGCGGTGGTGCGGTAGAGGACCGCGATGTGCGCTTTGGGCTCTTCGCGGAGGAGATTCCCGAGCTCACGGCAGACGTATTCGGCTTCGAGGCCCGCATCGTTGGCTTCGAAAAACTTAATCAGAGAACCGGCTTCGCCCGCGGCCCGAAGATTTTTACCCAGGCGGTTGGAGTTCTTGGAGACCAGGCCTCCCGAAGCGTCGAGGATGGTTTGCGTGGAGCGATAGTTTCTTTCGAGCCGAAAGGTGCGGGCGTCGGGAAAATCCTTCAGGAAGCGCTGGAAGCTACCGCTCTTGGCGCCGCGCCAGCTATAGATGGATTGATCTTCGTCGCCGACGACGCAGACGTTGCGGCGAGTGCCGGCGAGGAGCTTGACCAATTGTTCCTGCCAGCGATTGGTGTCTTGAAATTCGTCCACCAGGATGTATTGGAAGCGTTCGTTCCAACGGGCGCGAACTTCGGGATGGTCGCGGAGAAGACCGACGCCGCGGAGCAGCAAATCGTCGAAGTCGAGGGCATTGGCCTGGCGCAGGCGCGCGACATAGTGGTCGTAGATCTTGGCCATGTCGCGATCGGCTTTGCCGCGCGCTTCGAATTTCAGTTCTTTGGGGTCGATGCCGTGATTCTTGGCGTAGCTGATGCGGGAGAGCACGGCGCGTGGAGGGAAAGTCTTGTCGTCCAGCTCGAGCTCGGCGAGGGTGAGTTTGACCACTTCGGTCTGGTCGGAATCGTCGTAAATCGCGAAGTCGCGCGGGAGATTGAGGGCCGAGGCTTCGCGGCGGATCAGCCGGGCGCACAGGGAATGAAAGGTGGAGAGCCAAATGCCCGAGGGGTCGTTGCCGGTGGAGCGTAACAGCGTGGTGATGCGCTCCTGCATCTGTTCGGCGGCTTTATTGGTGAAGGTGACGCCCAGAATCGCGCTGGCCGGGACGCCTTGCTGCACCAGATAGGCGATGCGATAGGTGATGACGCGGGTTTTGCCGGTGCCAGCGCCTGCCAGGACCAACAGCGGTCCATCGGTGTGGCGAACGGCGTCGGCTTGTTGCGAATTGAGTTCGTTGAGAAGGCTCATTGGGACCGAAATGAGGGCGGTATGAATTTTAGCCGAGCGCACGCGATTCGGCAAATTGCGGAAATTATTTCTTGGCGGCCTGGAGGGGGACGTCGAAGTACATGAGCAGCTTGTTGCCGGTGACGACGATGACGTCGGGAATGTAGAGCTCGGCAAAACGGACGTCGGAGACGTCATGGCCGAAGTCAAAAAAGAAAAAGCCGTGCAGGGTGGAGCGCGGCGGGAGAACATCGGAATCAAAGGCAAATGGGCGGAGCGCGGCGGCGGCCTTTTCTTCGGCTTTATCGTGCTTGGGCATGGGGATCGGCGCGGGAATGCGTTTGCGGGTGGCGGAAGGATCGGAGGGGCCGCGGGGATGGGCGACCATCACGGCGACTTCGTTGACGGTGAGCGCTTCTACTTTTTGATGATCTTCGCCGGGCGGAGCGATCTCCAGGCGGATGGTGTTGAAATCGACGCGGATGGCCTGGTCGGTGTCGTTTCGGAAATAGACGTCGATGGGAAGCACGCCGCCCTTGGCCGGGTCGTTCTTGCCGAAGGTCTGTTTGCTGCGTTCGGGATCGGTGTAGGGATCGGCGGCGATCAGCAGGCCTTCGTGATTGTCGTGGGCGGGCAAAGCGGCTGGGTCCACCGGCCCTGAGGGCGGAGGGGACTGGGCGAAGAGCGCGGCGGTCGCGCTCCGGCCGCGTCCAGGGAACGCTGCGGGAATGAGGGACAGGGCGGCGATTGCGGCGGTGAGTACGATGATGCGCTGAGGTTTCATGGCTGCGTTGGCGCTCCGTTGCCGAGGCGGTTTCTGCTTCCCGCGGTGAGATGCCGGCACGCTCCTGCAAGTTGTGAGTGCATTGCGGGACGCGCGTTTCGCTATAATACCGCGTTTGCTTCCTGCCGCGTGGCAATGCTGGCGGTGGCCCGGCGGGAACGGCGACAATCGAGAATGTATCTCCTCTACAGCTTGCTGACAGCCGCGGCGATGGCGCTGCTGTCGCCTTATTTCCTGGTGCAGGGGCTGCGCAAGAAAAAATACCTGGCGAATTTACGCGAGCGGTTCGGGCGGGTGCCGCCGGAGGTGGTGGCGCGCGCGGCGGGTGCGCCAGGGGCGATCTGGATTCACGCTGTGTCGGTGGGCGAAGTGCTGGCGGCGCGCCCTTTGGCGTTGCGGCTGCGCGAAAAATACCCGCAGCGGCTGATACTCATTTCGACTACCACGGCTACCGGGCAGGAGCTGGCGCGGGAGCGGATGAAGTTCACCGACGGCGTTTTCTATTTTCCGTTCGATTGGACGTGGTGCGTTCGCCGGGTGCTGGGCGCGATCCGGCCATCGGTGGTGCTGATCCTGGAGACCGAGATCTGGCCGAATTTTCTGCGAGAGCTGCGGCGGAAGAATATTCCGGCGGTATTTGTGAACGCGCGCATCTCGAAAAAATCGTTCGGGCGATTTCGGCTGGCTCGCCCGGTGATTGGGGCGTTGTACGAATCGGCGCTGGGGAATGCCCGCGCGTTCCAGGCGCAGAGCGAGGAAGCTGCGGAACGACTGCGGATTATGGGCGCGCCCGAAGACCGCATCGAAGTGACGGGAAATCTGAAATACGATAGCGAATCTCCGGCGATGGGAGAGTTTGGCGCGTGGCTGCGATTGCAGACTCAGCAGCAGGAGCGGTGGCCGGTCCTGGTGGCCGGCAGCGTGGTGGCCGATGAGGAAGAGCAAGTGCTTGCGGCTTTTGACATCGTGCAACGGCGCTGGCATTTCGCGCTGCTGGTGCTGGCTCCGCGCAAGCCGGAGCGGTTTGATGCCGCGGAGGAGATCGCGGCGCGAGGCGGCTGGAAGGTGGTGCGGCGGAGCCAGGCTGATTCCGGCGCGGCGCTCGACGAGGCGGCCGACATCGTGCTGCTCGATTCCATCGGGGAGCTCGCCGGGATTTATTCGCTGGCGAACGCCGTGTTTATCGGCGGGTCGCTAGTGGCTAGCGGCGGACACAATATTCTGGAGCCTGCATGGTGGAAGTTGCCGCCGGTGTTTGGGCGGTCGATGGAAAATTTCAGCGACATGGCTGGACAATTTTTGCAGCAGAGCGCGGGAGTGCAGGTATCTACGGGCGAAAGCCTGGGTAAGGCGTGGATGGGGCTGATTGAGGACCCAGCGCTGAGCGAGCGGATGGGAAGCGCGGCGCGAAAGTTGGTGGAGAGCAACCGCGGAGCGACGTCGCGATCGCTGGAGCGGATCGTGGCGATACTGGAAGAGTATGGCAGGGCGCGATGACGCGTGCCATGGATCGCGCGCGCATGCTGCTGTGGCCAGCGTCATTGTTGTATGGGTTAGGCGCGCGCGTGCGGGTATGGTGCTACCGCCGCGGGTGGTTTGTCCAGAACCGCTTGCAGAAGCCGGTGATCTGCGTGGGGAACTTGACGGTGGGCGGCACCGGGAAGACTCCCATGGTGATTTGGATCGCGAAGCGCTTTGCACAGCAAGGCCAGCGAGTGGGAATTTTGACGCGCGGGTACAAAGGAAAGCGGGTTCGGCAGCCGGGCGAGGAAAGCGGAGAGGAAGGCGGCGAGATTCTGTGGAGCGATGAAGCGCGGCTGATGGAATCGAGGCTGCCGCCGGAGTTCGTGCGGGTGGGGATTGGCGCCGACCGTTTTGCCAGCGGCAGCAAACTCGAATCGTGGGCCGACTATTTTCTGTTGGATGACGGATTGCAGCACTTGCAACTGGCGCGCGACGTGAATATCGCGCTGATCGATGCGCTGAAGCCTTTTGGCGGCGGTCATTTGCTACCCGCGGGAAATTTGCGCGAGCCAAAATCGGCGCTCTCGCGGGTAGACGTGGTGGTGATCACGCGGAGCGCGCACTCGCCGGCGATTGAAGCGGTGGTGAGGCGATACAGCGAGGCGCCTATTTTTTATGCGACGGTGAAAATGGACGCGCCGAGACTATACGGTGGCGGCGCGGTGCAGGGAAGCGGATCAGCCACGAAAGGGCGGAGATTCTTTGCGTTCTGCGGAATCGGGAACCCGCGGGGATTCATTGGCGATCTGAATCGGGCGGGGATACCGGTGGCGGGGCAGTTTATTTTTCGCGATCACCATCGATACTCGGCGGCGGACATACTTTACCTGGAAAACGCCGCACGTGATGCGGGAGCGAACGCGCTGCTGTGCACCGAGAAGGATCTCTTTAATTTGGATGATGCAGCGCCGACGTCGATTCCGTTGTTGTCCTGCGCGATGGATTTCGAATTGAATGACGCGGCGGGATATTGGGAAGCGATCACATCGACGCTGGCGCGCCGACGCTCAGGAAGCAGCCAGCGATGAAAATTCTGGTGCGCGCGACCAACTGGGTGGGCGACGCGATTGTTTCGATACCGGCGCTGGCTGCGATTCGGACGCGCTGGCCGGACGCCGAAATTACGGTGCTGGCGCGCCCATGGGTAGCCGATTTGTACTCTAATTCCGGATTGTGCGATTCGAGCATCGTACTGCCGGCGGCGGGCGCCAGGGAGGGACATTCCCGGGCGTTGCGCGAAATCCGTAGCGCGCGATTCGATCGGGCGATCCTTTTCCCGAATTCGTTTCACGCGGCTTGGCTGGCGTGGTGGGGCCGAATTCCCGACCGAATCGGATATGCGCGGGATGGCCGAACTCTGTTGCTCACGCAGGCCGTCGCCGTTCCCAAGCCGGGCGAAATTCCCAATCACGAGGTGTATTACTACCTGGAGTTGGTGCGGCGCGCGGGATGGATCGATTCGTTGCCGCAGATCGCCGAAATCCGCCTGCCTATCGCGCCTGCGGCGATCGCCACAGCGCACGAAAGGCTGGAGGGGGCAGGGGCGCGAAAAGGAAAGTTGCGAATCGCTTTTGGTCCGGGCGCGGCATACGGTTCGGCGAAATGCTGGCCGCCGGAACGTTTCGCGGAGCTCGGCGATCGCTTGATTGCTGACTGCGACGCCGATGTGATACTTTTCGGGACGGTTTCGGAACGCGAAACCACCGAGCGCATCGCCGCCCGCATGCGACATAGCCCCGTCAATTTTTCCGGCCAAACAACCATAGGCGATCTTCCTTCTCTATTCGCAGCCTGTAGCATTTTTATCGGCAACGATTCGGGGGCGATGCACGTTGCGGCGGCGGCCGGTTTGCCGGTGGTGGCGATTTTCGGTCCGACCGATGCGGAGGGAACCGCGCCGCTGACTCGCAACCGGGTGTTAGTGAGCCGCAACGTATCGTGCGCTCCCTGTTTTTTGCGGCATTGCCCGATCGACCATCGCTGCATGGAGCGAATCGAAGTGGACGCGGTGTACGCGGCGGCGCTACTGACCGTGGAGAATATGGATGGTGGCTGAGCGGACGACCGAAAGGAAGAAGCGCCGGGCAGTGTTCCTGGATCGCGACGGCACCATCTCGGAAGAGTACGGCTACGCCAACCATATTTCGCGATTTCAGATGTTTCCGTTCTCGGCGGCGGCGATACGCCGGCTGAATGAGGCGGAGATTCCGGTGATTGTGGTGACGAACCAGTCGGGAGTGGCGCGCGGATATTTTGGCGAGGAGTTGGTGGCCAGCATCCACGAACGAATGCGCTATGAACTGGCGGCCGCGGGAGCGCACGTGGAGGGCGTTTACTTCTGTCCGCACGTGCGCGCCGATGGCTGCACCTGCCGCAAGCCCGAGGTGGGAATGCTGGAGCAGGCCGCGCGGGAGCACAACCTGCAGATAGAGGGTTCCACGGTGGTCGGCGATCGCTACTCGGACGTAGCGCTGGGGCACGCCGCCGGTTGCCGGAGTATTTTTGTGCTTACGGGATATGGCCGCGGGGACTACGAGTGGCATCATGCGAGCTGGCCACGGCAAGCCGATCACGTGGTGGAGAATCTGGCTGAGGCAGTGGACTTGATCCTGAAGGACCGCAAGTGAAGGCCAAACGCAGCAAAGAAATTCCCGCGCAAGCGCCCGTTTCTTCCGGCGATTCGAGCCCGGATCTGGCGCGGCTGATCGATTTGGTGAGCGCGTTCCCGCGGCAGACGATCATGGTGGTGGGGGACTTGGTGGTGGATGAATTTGTCTCCGGAGAAATTTCGCGAGTATCGCGCGAAGCGCCGGTGCTGATCCTGCGGCACCGGAAAACGGAGCTGCGGCCTGGCGGCGGAGCGAACGCAGTAAATAACCTGGTGGATCTGGGCGCGCGCGTGCGGCCAGTGGGCGCGGTGGGCGACGATGCGGGTGGCCGCGACCTGCTCGATTATTTCCGCGCTAAGGGCGTGGAAACGACGGGGATTGTGCGCGTGCCTGGGTGGACGACGCCGACGAAGTCGCGGTTTTTTGCGGGCTGGACGCACACCACCGAGCAGCAAGTGCTGCGGGTGGACCGCGAACCGGCATCGATGCTGCCGAAAAAACGCCAGCGGCTGCTGGCCCAGAAGGCCGGGGAGCGGGTGCGCGGCGCGAGGGCGTGCTTGATTTCGGATTACGGATTCGGCGCGGCGACGCCGGAACTGGCGGCGAAGTTGCGCGCACCGATCGTGACCCTCGATTCACGGTACTCGCTGCAGGATTATCGCAACGCGGGAATCACCGCGGCGACGCCGAATGAAGCGGAGCTCGAAGCGCTGTTTCACACGCGCATCGGCAACGACAATCAGCGGCTGGACACGCTGGGGAAGAAGGCGCTCACGCAGTTTGGACTGGCGGCGCTGCTGGTGACGCGTGGAAAAGATGGCATGGCGCTGTTTGAACGCGGGAATCCTGCGCGGCGCATTCCGATTCATGGCACCGACGAAGCGGTGGATGTCACCGGGGCGGGCGATACGGTGATTGCGGTGTTCACGCTGGCGCTGGCGGCGGGCGCCACGTACCTAGAGGCCGCGCATATCGCGAACTACGCGGGAGGCATCGTGGTGATGAAGCGGCGCACCGCAACCGTCACCCGGGCGGAACTGGAAGCCGCGCTGCGCGCCGACATCACCGCAGCCGAAGGCAATCCGGGATGAATACGCGAGAAAAAATTCTGAGCCGCGAAGCGCTGGTAGCTGAGCTCGCGACGGCGCGGGGAAAAGGCCGGCAGATCGTCTTCGCCAATGGATGCTTCGATATTCTGCACGTTGGGCACGTGCGCTATCTTGCGGCGGCGAGGCAAGAGGGCGATTTACTGGTGGTGGGGGTGAATTCCGATCGCAGCACGCAGACGCTGAAGGGAGCGGGCCGGCCGATCCTGCCGGAGATGGCGCGCGCGGAATTAGTGGCGGCGCTGGCGGCGGTAGATTACGTCACCATTTTTGACGAGCTCAATGTGGAGCCGCTGCTGACGGCGCTGCGCCCACATGTTCACGCCAAAGGAACCGACTACACCGCGGAAACGGTGCCGGAGCGGGAGCTGGCGGCGCGGTTGGGCATCCGGGTGGCGATCACCGGCGATCCGAAAGATCATTCCACGCGGGATTTGATCGCCTCCGTGCGCGACCGGGCCGATGGCTGAAGATCGCTTTCTTGTGGTGCGGACGAGTTCGATGGGGGACATCATTCACACGCTGCCTGCCGCGGCGTGCCTGCGCGATTCGTTTCCAGATGCACAGATCGATTGGCTAGTGGATTGGAAGTGGCGGGAGCTATTGCACGGAAATGCGGACCTGAATCACGTTATCGAGATCGATCGCGGCGATTTGCCGCAGGTGGCGGGATGCGTCAAACAGCTTCGCGCCAGCGGATACACCGCGGCAGTGGATTTTCAGGGGCTGTATCGCTCGGCGATTCTGGCGTATGCCTCGGGCGCGCCGCAGCGGTTCGGCTTCGATCGCGATCATGCGCGCGAAGGACTGGCGGCGCTGCTCTACAATCACGCGATTGCTCCGAGGGGCTTGCACAAGGTGGATCAAAATATCTCGCTGGCCGAGGCGGCCGGCGCCAAGCCGGGAGCGGTACGGGTTTCGCTGGCGGTGAGTGAACAGGCTGAGGATTGGGCGGCGGCGGAATTGGCGAAGGATTCGCTGACGGATTTTTTTGCGCTGAGTCCGGGGGGCGGGTGGACGTCCAAATGCTGGCCAGCGGAGCGCTACGGCGAGTTGCATCGCGAGGTGAACCGGAAGTATGGATGGCGAGGCGTGGTGAGTTTTGGTCCGGGTGAAAGGGAACTGGCGGATGCGGTAGTCGGTGCGGCCGGAGATCCGAGGCCAATCCTGTTGGAGATGAATATTCCCCAATTGATGGCGGTGCTACGGCGCGCGAAATTTTTCGTGGCTGGCGACACCGGCCCGTTGCATCTGGCCAGCGCGCTGGGAACGCCGGTGGTGGGGTTATTTGGTCCGACCGATCCGGCGCGAAATGGGCCTTACGGGGCGAAGGATATTGTGGTGCGGAATGCGCGACCGGAGGAAACCACTTACGAACGGGGTGCGTCGCATTCAGCGGCGATGATGTCGATTACCGTGCAGCAGGTGATGGAAGCGGTGGAGCAGAGATTGAGGCGCTACTAGTGGTGGACCGCAACGCGTTTCTGGCACGCTGGCGGGTGCGGTTGGGATATCCGCTGGCGCCGTTGTATCTGTGGCTGGCGCTGCCGACGGTGAAATCGCTGGCGTGGGGCATGGCGATCGCGTTGGTTGGGCTGTTGCTGCGCGGAATCGCTGCCGGTCACCTGCACAAACAAGAAGAATTGACGACCTCTGGACCGTACGCGTGGACGCGGAACCCGTTGTACTTCGGGAGTTTTCTGCTGGTCGTGGGCTTCGCCGTCGCTAGCCATTCCTGGGTGGCGGCGGCGCTGATCGTGGGCTATTACGCGATTTTCTACCCGGCGGTGATGCGGCGGGAAGAAGGCGAACTGCGCCGGAAACATGGCGAGGCATTCGACGAGTACGCGGCGCGGGTGCCGCTGTTTTTCCCGCGGGCACCGCGGCTGATACCAGCGGCCGGGGCGCCGGCTGGGCGACTGTTTTCGTGGGATCAATATGGACGAAATCGCGAGTATCAGGCGGCGCTTGGTTTCATGGTGGGAGTAATGCTGCTGGTGGCGCGGATGCTTGTGGCTGGGGCGGGCTGAGTCATGGATGGGAAAGCAAAGGATGGGAAATCAACGGACGCCGGGTTCATGGTTGACCCCAACTGAAGTCAAAAAAACCCACACGTAAACTCGACGTGTGGGGCACCCACCGGCGAAATCAAAAAACGACGAGGACTACTGCAGGCGATAGACTGCGTGCATCACTCGCTGGAATTTGGGGCGATACAATAAGTCGTATGCCACTTCTTTGCCGGGGAACATTTCCAGGGCGATGCGCCGTGTGGCGGCGGACATGCGGGCGGCTTCCTCGGCGGTCATATCTCCTGCGGCGATGGCTTCGAGCGCCAGATTAACTACGACGCGCAGGCGCCGCATTTTGCGGCTCTCGTCGTCAATTTCTTCCCTGGTCGGAACGTGTTTCGGAGACTCCGGCATGAACCCTGAAGTATTCATAGAAAGATTATGGACCCGCGCAACATCGGCGTGCAATAGTACGGTCATGACAAGTGATCCGCACCAAGACCGCGTTGTCGTTGTGCATACTGCCGGAACAGCTACAGAGGCAGTGGTAATTCGAGGCCTTTTGGAAAGTTCGGGCATCTCTTCTCCCGGGTCTGTTTCTTCCGATCCATTTCCTATGCGGGAAGCTCCGGAAGGGCTGCATGGCCCGGAAATCCTTGTGCTGGAGTCGCATGCAGCGGAGGCGCGGCGAATCATCGCCGAATATGCGAAGGGTAACAGCACCGCGGCTGCGCAGCGCGGCGAGGAAGAAGAGTCTGGCGGCTAGGCAGAACTGATTGTCTTAGTCCTTTCTAAATTGGGCCCACAGCCAGGTTGGCTGTGCCACGGCCCAGAGCCAGATTGGCTGTGCCACGAAACCTGCGCGACATCGACTGGAATCGAGTCTGCTGGTTGAAACTTGGCTACGGGTGCGCCGGTACTCGATTGCTAGCTTCTATGAATGATTGGACCTCGAGAAAATTTCCGTCGGTCCAAGTGGTGACCGCGCCGTCGCGGTCGGTGCGATACGCGTGGACGCCCAGGGAGCGGTAGCGATCGAGGACTTCGGGCGAGGGGTGGCCGAAGGAATTCGACTCGCCGACGGAGATGACGGCGAGTTTGGGTTGCACGGCTTCGAGAAATGCTTCGATGGAGGATGTCTTGCTGCCGTGGTGTGGGACTTTGAGAGAGTCAGCTTGGAGCGGCGCGCGCTCGGAAACCAGCGCGGCTTCCACTTTTTTCTCGATGTCACCGGAGAGCATGAAATTGCGGTTGCCGTCGGTGAGGCGCAAGACCAGGGAATTATTGTTGTTCGCGGCGGCGACGCGCTAAGCGTCCTGCGGCCACAGCACGCGGCCGTTGACGCCGCCAAGGTCCATCGAATTGCCGGCAACTTCGCGCACGATGGTGGCGCCGTCGTGCCTGGCTTGTTGGAGCAAGGCTTCGAGGGGCGGGGTGGCTTCGTCGCGGCCCAGCCACAGTTGGCCGACTGAAAAGTTGTCGAGTACCGCGCGCTAGCCGCCGATGTGGTCGTGGTGGGCGTGGGTGAGTGCGACGATGTCGATGCGCTTGATGCCGCGGGACCACAAGTAGGGCGAGACGTTGGTGCGGCCGTCGGGGAGCGCGGCGAAGATCGAATCGCCCTGGCCTACATCGAGCACGGTGATCTCAAGGAGGTGAGGTGTGAGGTTGGGACGAAGTGGATGGGTGGCGACTAGCACGACCAATACCGCGAGGCTTGTGGCCGCGGCCCAATCGATCCACTTTGCGCGGCCGTCCACGGCGGTCACGGATCCGCCCTCTTCCGCGCGCTGTCGCATCCGCCGCGCTGCGGCGCGGGAGACCATGGCGAGCGCGACCAGAGCTAGCAGAAACGCGACGTCCAACCACAGTGGCGGGCCGGGCGTGCGATACGAGAGCCATGGCACGCGGCCGAAGCGTTCCACGCATGCGAGCAGAATGCCAGTGAGAAAGCTGAGGGATTTTGCGAGTATGCCAGCCAGTGTGGTCGACAAAAACGTGGCGCCGAGCGCCAGAAATCCTACTGGGACGATCAGGCCAGTCAAGAGAACCGCGGGGATATTGCTCACCGGGCCGGAGAGCGTGACCCGATGAAAGTAGTGAGCCATCATCGGCAGCATGCCAAGTTGCAGCGCGAAGGACAGCACCGCGATTTCCCAAACGCGTAATGCGGCGCGGCAGGGCCAGGTAAAAAATAAATCGGCGCGTGGCGCCAGCCTGGCCGGCAGCCGGCGGGCTAACCAGCGCGACGCAGCCCGAAGGTCGAGGCGAAGCTGGGTTAATTTCGGTTGGTAAGAGCCATCGCGGGTGACGTCGCCCAAATGTTCGAGCGCGCCGCGCCGTGGCAGGCGGGTCCGTCCGATCCATGGGGCGGCAATTCCTGCGATTACGCCGGCGGCCATGAAGGAGAGCTGAAAGCTGGCGTCAGTAAGTTCGGAGGGCCGCCAAATGAGGACCAGCAGCGCGGCCACGCCAATGCCGTTGAGCAATTCGACGCGGCGCCACATCAAACCTGCGGAGAGGAAAAACGAGCCCACCAAGACCGCGCGCAGTATGGGTACACGATCCTCGCGTAGGCTAACAGGACCGCCAGCGTGACGAGCGCTTGCGCCAGGCGGGGGATTCGCAGCCGGCGGCCGGCCCAAAACACGAAGTAGCCCAGTGCGGCTACGTGCAGGCCGGCGACTACCTGCACGTGGTATGCGCCAGTGCGCTGAAATACCGTCGCGGTATCGGAATCGACGAAACTGCGATCACCCAGGAGCATGGCCCGCAGAATCGCGGCGCGCTCGGGTTGTTCTGCGAAGAGCGAATCTACCCGGCGAAGTAAGGTGCCCCGCCAGCGTGCCAACCGGTAGCGAAACTGAGGGGGAGGGGAATCGAGCTTTCGTAGCAGCTCGGCGCTGCGCAAGGTGCCGATGGCGTCAACGCCCTGGCGGCTGAGAAAGGTGCCCGCGTTAAAGGCGCCGGGATCGAGGTAATTGCGTGGAGGGCGGGCCTTCACGAGCGCTTCTACGCGATCCCCGGCGCGCAGTGTCTCCGCGGGAAGGGCTGGCCCTTTCTGTGGCTGGTAGAGATTGGCGCGCAGCCCGCCGGAAACGGCGGTTGGGTGGCCCTCGAACTCAACGCCGATCAGTGCGATTTCGTAGCGGCGACCCCAGGAAAATTCGGCGGGGGTCCTCGCGCAGCACGCCGCGCCAGCGCAGCGGATCGGCGGAGTCTAATTGACCGTGTTCATTTGCCGGCCAACATTCGCGGGCGGTGTGGCGCTTCGTTCGAGGGTCGCAGCCAGGATTCCCAGGAGGAGCCAGAGTTCGAGGGAAAAGATCCACGCGGTGCGCACTGCGCCGCACCGCAACGACACCAGCACGGCGACGGAATACGCGCCCAGAGCGATCGCGAACAATAGCTTCATTTTCGGCAGGGAACTAGCGCCCGCTGCGGCGGCGACGACTATGCCGCAGGCCAACGAGAGCGCGATCCACAGTGCCGGAAGTTTCATTTGTCTCGCACTAACTTCACGATTGTCTCGATGTGAAAGGTTTGCGGGAACAGGTCGAAGAGATGGATTTCTTCGACCCGAAATCCTGATTGGACCAGAACGGCGAGATCGCGGGCGAGAGTGGAGGGTTCGCACGAAACGTAGGTGATGCGGTTAACGCGCATGTGGGTAAGGCGGTTCACGGAGCCGGGTTCGAGGCCGGCGCGAGGAGGATCGAGCACCAGCAGGTCGGGATTTTCGCGGAACTTGTACAGAAATTCCTCGACGTCGGCGGAACGCGCCTCTACCACACCTTTCACCATGTCGATATTGAGCTCCAGGTCGCGGACCGATGCGGGGTTGGCTTCCACTGTCACCACGCGATCAAAGTGCTCGGCGAGCGGCACGGTGAACAAGCCCACGCCGGCAAAAAGATCGAGCGCGAGTTTGCGGCGTTTTCCGTGGGCGTCGGGTGGGGGCGCGGTAACGACGCGGACCATTTCGTCGATCAGGAACCGATTGACCTGAAAAAACGACATGTGGCCCACGCGGTAGGAATTCCTGCCGGTGTCATAACGCAGAAAGCCGGGACCAAATAATTCCATGCGATCGCGGGCCGGCTCGTGAAACAGAATGCTCTCGGCTTGCGGGATGAGTTCGCGGAAGCTGGCGGCCAGGGCGGGAATGTTGGATGGGAATCCGACGAACGACGCATTGAGAATCAGCTTTTCGTCTTTGGCATCGGCGAAGGCTTCCAGTTCGCGCAGCGAATTGGGAAGGGCGCCATTGCGCAGGGCCGATTCCAGGGTGCGCAGCGTCGATTCGAGCAAAGGCGAGAGGATGGCGCACTGATCGACGGGCACCAGCGACGTGGAGCCTGCGCGAAAATATCCAATGCCGGTGAGGCGCCGTTCATCGCTGTTATCGGATTTTCCCGGGGGACGGACCTTCCACTGCGCGCGATTGCGATATCCCCACGGCGAGGCGGCATGCGTTTCGATCGTGCCGGTCCACTCGATGTGACCGAGGCGGCGCAGCGTTTCACTGAGAATCGCGGCTTTTGACGGCACCTGCGCTTTGTAGGGCTGATGCTGGTAATGGCAACCGCCGCAGGTACCGAAATAGGGGCAACGGGGCGCAATCCGCAAGGGCGATGGAGCGACGATGCTTTCCAGTTTTCCACGAATGAATTTCTTTTTGCGTTCTACCGGATCGATGGCCACCACTTCATCGGGCAAGACGTAGGGGACGAAGACGGTCGCGCCATCGGCGTGCCCGAGGCCTTCGCCTCCATAAATCAATTTCTCAATTTTAACTTCCATGAACAGGGTCCCCGTGGGCCGAATCAGGTCAGATAGAAAAGGCTCAGCCTTGGCAATCCGAAGGATTCAAACAGCCGCTTCTGAGTGTACTGCTTTTCGAGCTGGGCCAGTTGCACCGCAGTCATTTTACGCCTGTATGGGGCCAATTGGCGGTCCATTTCGCGACGGGCGTCGAGCAGCACTTCTTCCGGAGCATGAGTGGTGAGCGTATTGGTGAGTTTTTCCTCCAGGATGGAGAGGCGACGCTCGAGATCTTCCAGATCCAGATGACCTGGCGAATCGAGAATCGTTCGCAATTCGACGATACGCGCGGCAAACTCCGCGAGGCGCGCGCCCAGATCGGGGTTGGCGGCGTTTTGCTGCTCAGCCGCGGACGCCAGGCGTTGCGCGTTGCGCTCGAAAAAGCGCTGGATCTCCTGGCGAGTGAAAGGCTCCTCGGCTGGTTTTGCGGCGCTGGCGGCTGACGGACCGGCGCCGGCGGCGGATTCGGCCGCCTCTTCGGCGGCATCAAGCACCGCGTCCACGCAGTAGGCCAGCGATTTCAATTGCCGGCCGCCTGCCGCGCGCTTGGAGCGGGCCCAGCTTTCGAACGCGCGATCGATCCCTTTGATCACAGCTTCCAGCGGGATGCCTGACTTCTGCCAGGTCTCGACGATGGCCCAATCCACCGGCGAAACCAGCAGGTGTGCGCCGCGCTTGCGCCAGAAATGTTCTTCGATCTCGGTGAAGTAGTTGAAGTAGTTGAAAGGGTCCAACGTCTAGCGCCCTCGTTTGCGTCGTGGCGAAGCAGCGGCGAGCGGCAAGGCGGTTGCGCGGTTGTGCGCTGGCGACGCTGCTGCGGGGGAATTGCGCTCCCAAATAATGCGCAGACCTTCGAGGGTGAGGAATTCGTCGACGGTTTCGATGTGCCGGGAGCCGGGGCCGATTAGTGAAGCCTGTCCTCCGGTGGCAACGACTTTGGTTTTGGGTCCCATCACCTTTTTCATGCGTTCGATAATTCCGTCCACCAGATCGATGTAGCCGTAATACAAACCGGATTGCATGGAGGCGATGGTGTTGGTGCCGATGATTTTCCCTGGATCCTCGATACTGACGCGAAACAGGCGCGCCGCCCGAGAGAAAAGCGCTTCGGCGGAAATTCCGATGCCCGGCGCGAGCACCCCGCCCATGTATTCGCCCTTGGCGGAGATAGCATCGAAATTGATGGCCGTACCGAAGTCCACGCTGATGCACGGGCCGCCCAGCTTGGCAAACGCGGCCACGCTGTTGACGATCCGGTCGGCGCCGACCTCCGAGGGATTATCGTAGAGCACCGGCATTCCGGTATTCACGGCGGGTTCCACGAACAGCGCCTTCAGGGCAAAATATTTTCCGGTCATTTCCGCCAGCCGGGTATTCAGCGGCGGCACCACCGAGCTGACGATGACGCCGGTAATTTCGCGAAACTCGAGAGAGGCAACGGTAAATAGCTCGCGGGTGAGGATTCCGTATTCGTCGGCGGTCTGATCGCGGGCGGTGGTCAGGCGCCAGTTGGCGACGAGCTGCTTCCCGCGAAAAACGCCCAGCACGGTATTGGTATTTCCGAGGTCGATCACCAACAACATCAGGGAGCCTCCATCACATCGCCGGAGATTACCGGCTCGATCCCTCGACCATCGTCGCGCTGCACGCGCAGTACGCCGCTGGGCTCCAGCCCCACGGTAGTCCCGGTGAAGGTTTCGCGGAAGGTGGTGATTTGCACGCGCTTCCCCTGATAGTAGCTGGAAACCTTGGCAAACTGCTCGAGGATCGGCGGCGCGCCTTGTGCCAGAAAAAGATTGTAGTAGTGATCGAAGCACCGCAACAACCGTAGTAACAGTTCGATGCGTGAATGGACTTTTCCGGTTTCCATGCGCAGGGAAGTGGCGATCGGCGCGATCTCGGCGGGCATCTTGGTCTGGTTGACGTTGATGCCGATTCCCACTGCGGCATAGTGGATGCGGTCGGGCTCGGCGCGCATCTCGATCAGAATACCGCCGAACTTTTTTCCGTTTATCAGCAGGTCATTGGGCCAACGAATATCCGGGCTGAGACCGGTTTCCTCGGCCACTGCATCGCGCGCGGCCACGCCCGCCACCAGGGTAAGCAAGGGCGCCAGCGCGGGCGACATCGGGGGACGCAACAGGATGGTGCAGTGGATGCCCGCGGATTTCTCGGAGAGCCATTTACGTCCGGCGCGGCCCCGGCCGGCGGACTGCTCTTCCGCCAGAAACACTGCGCCGTGCGGTTCGCCTTCCTCGCCCATGCGCAGAGCTACGGTGTTGGTGGAATCGATTTTGAAAAAGTGAAAAATGCGTTTGGAGAACGCTGTGCCTGTTAGGCGGTGGCTCAGCAGTTTGGGAACCAGGATGTCCGGAATCTGTTCGATGTGGTAGCCGGTGCGCGGATGGCCTTTCACTTTGACGCCGAGCGAGCGCAATTTCTGCACCCAGGTCCAAACCGTGGCGCGGGTAACGCCGATTTCCTTGGCGATCTGCGGGCCGTTGACGACGATGGTGGAATTCTCCGCCAGCAAGGTCAGCAGGGCATCGATGCGTTGGTCGGTCGTCCCTCGGAGTTTGTTCAAGTGGCGTGTTCCCTAGAGAACCGCCAGCTTACTTGAGCGACACCTTGGCGACAAGCAGCGAGTTCCGCGGGGCGGTGGTTATGCGAAACTGGAATACAGCGAGTAGTCTCGCTCACTTCCCTCTCAGGAGATTAACGTGCCCATAGCTCAGAATCCGCGCGAAATCGCGGCCGCCATCATGGTCCAGACGCTGGTCAGCAATCATCCCGGCGTCCAGGCAAAACTGCAGGCCGAACCCGCTGAGCCGCGGCAACTGGCGAAAATTCTAATTCCGTATTTCCGCGCGATCCTGAATAAGCTGGATTTCGAAGCGCAGGAACACGGCACCCACACGATTTAGCGCCGGCGTCTTTCGATCCCAGATTGGAGTGGTGACAACCTCAACAATCGCGTTCGCAGTGCTTGTGCTCGGCTGGAATCGGGTGATGCTACGGGGCTGACTTTTTCTTGGAAGACTTCGAGGGCTTTCTGAGATCGTAATAACCCAAGGAACTTCGTACTTCTCTGGGCTAGTGCCATTCCACGCCATGCTATCCCGCAGATTCTTGGCCATATAATTACAGTGTGAGATTGACGACCGCCGCGAATCGTTAGATTGTCTTCGCTCATGTGGTCCTTGGAAAACCGGATGTGCGCTGAATTCCGAGATTGTCAGCCATTCTGATCAAATCTGCCAACGAGTGAGCTTGCATTTTGCGCATGATCTGTCCGCGGTGAACACGGATGGTAATTTCGCTCGTGCCGAGTTCAGCAGCAGTCTGTTTGCTCAGCATGCCAGCAACGACAAATGGCAGAACCTCGCGCTCGCGAGGGGTTAACCGGGCATAGCGTTTTTGCAATTCAGCCAGTCCCGATTTCGTCGCGCGCTCCGCGTCGGTCACATTTTGGGCCGCCCGGGAGAGCCGAGCCTCCGCGAGGCGTAGTGCCTCTTCCGCAACTCTGCGCTGCGCGTTTTCCTTCTTTAGCTCGTCGGTTACGCTCACAAGAGCTTTCGAATGTCGATCGACTTTAAGGTCCAGGTCTCTGGCTATTCCGCGTTGTTCAGCACGAAACCGGGCTTCTTGCAGTCCGATCGCGGCCTGGTTCGCCGCGACATTAAGGACAAGCCGCTCTGTCTCGCTTGGAAAGCCCGGGCGACGGCCGCCTGCTACGAACTCACCAATTTGGTCACTGTTCCCCAGGCGAAAAGCCGCGACCGAAAAGGTAGTTCCTCCACTCTCTACCGCACCATGGCGTGGCTCACGCGGCCTTTACAAGGTTGGCTCAAATCGCAATCGTAAACTGCCAGTCATCCAGATGGCGGGCTGAAAGATTGTTCGATCAGGAAAGCCTCGAGTCGCAAGCCAGCGCATTGTATTGCCATCCGTAGCGGCCTGGATCGTAAAAAGAGCTATAGAGGCAAATAGACTTCGAGGAGAAATGACAAGACTACCCCGATTGTTCCGATTACCGGTGTGCTGACGAGTATCGGCCGCGCCTCCGCGATAATCTTTGCGCAGGAAGGGGCAGACATTGTGGTATCTGGACATCGAGACGAAGGGGACAGGATCAATTTCAAGGGCTACCTACAGACGCAGTCCTTGCCGATTCGGCGCGGTATTTTAATCCTGCCGGTGGCTCCGCTTTAAGGAATGCCAAACTCGATACCGAACTAGATAAAGGAGAAAACTATGTCGAAGAAACTCGAAGGAAAAGTCGCACTCGTTACCGGAGGTTCGCGCGGTATCGGAGCAGCAATCGCAAAGCAACTGGCTGCGGACGGGGCGAGCGTGGCAATCACCTACGCGACTGACGCAGAGGGTGCGTCGCATGTCGTCAAAGCGATCGAACAGAACGGCGGAAGGGCTCTCGCGATCCAGGCAAACTCTGGCGATGCCAAAACGGATGAAAACGCCGTCAATAAGACCATAGCGACATTCGGCGGGCTCGACGTGCTTGTGAACAATGCCGGAATTGCCATTCCCAAGAGGTTTGAGGAGACCACGCTGGAAGAGCTGGAGCACGTGATCGACGTCAACATCCGCGGAACCTTTATCGTGACGAAGGAGGCACTGAAGCACATGAAGTCCGGCGGACGCATCATTATGATCGGCTCGTGTGTGGCCGAGCGGGTAATGACGCCGGGGCTGGTGCCTTACTCGGCGACGAAGGGAGCCGTCAAGATGTTTACGCAGGGTTTGTCGAGAGAGGTGGGAGGCCGGGGGATCACGGTTAACAACATCCAGCCTGGTCCAATCGACACGGAGTTGAATCCCGCCGCGGGCGATTGGGCGGTCCCCCAGAAAGCGGCTACAGCACTCGGCCGCTACGGAACCGTTGACGAAGTTGCTGCCCTAGTTGCGTTCGTTGCAGGGCCAGAGTCCTCGTACATTACCGGTGCGAATCTCACCGTGGATGGCGGAACGAACGCCTGAACCGAGACACACGAAGTCACGTTGCGAATGCAGCGTTGAAGTGAATAGTACAGAAAATGGTCGACAAAGCGTGGGTGAAAGCCGGGGAAATCGGCGTTAGCGAGACCGTCGTAATTTTGACGATGGGGGCGATCTCAAGGCTTTTGGCCGGATGGACGGGGTCCCAATCCCCTACCATCGAGATGGCGCAGAATAAGGCGTATACAGCCCTCTTCTACATCTCGACGCAGGAGTTTTTCAACTTTATCAAGGGCGACTCGTCTGTTCCACGTCTGCCGGAACGCACGTAGCTCCTCGACCCCGAGCGAACCTATAAACGCGATTCCTCTATCACGGCAGAAAGCCTTCAGTTGCTTAAACAGGATTTCGAATTTGTAGATGCTCGAAGGCTTCCAGCCGCGCGACTTCAGATCGGCGAGGAAATGCTTACACACCTGTTCGACGGTCTGCGGCCCGGTTTCGCTCGTGATCCCTTCGACTTCCAGCCGGCGGGCGTGACTCTGAGCTACGCCCCAATCACGAATATCGAGCGGTTTCCGAATCCGCTTACCGCTGATTTTCCAATCGATCCAGACAGGGCAGTGGCATTTGGGCTTCTTTCGGCTGGTGAAAGGGCAGCCCTTTTCGTGTCTCCGGAAGAGGATAAAACGCCGGAGACTTATATCATCTTGGGCACGTACAGGTCACCAGGTGTTACGGACGGCTCTGGAACCCGCATAAAAATTGATGATTTGGTGGTGCCGGGGGAGGGGGTCGAACCCACACGGCCTTGCGGCCACCGGATTTTGAGTCCGGCGCGTCTGCCAATTCCGCCACTCCGGCGTTCCATGCTGGAGTTGATTTTACCTGTAAGCACGGCGGATGCAAATACCGAAAGTGACCGACCGCGTCCGGTGCGCTCTTGCTGACCTCCGCGAATAACCCCTGGTGCGCAGCGATTACGCTCTTAAGGCTGGATAACTGCCGATTACATGCAGTGGCCTGAGAAGGGAATCGTAGACCGCAAAATCTTGCGATGAGCGATCTCCAACACGCTTCCGCGCGACGCACATTGGGTGTTGGCAGACAGGCAACCCCCACGGGCAAATCTGTAGGATTTCAGCGGGGACCGAGATGACAATACTCTTAGCCCTTTTTGCAAGGACGGCCATGCAGATGCCGGAAAGTAGAACCAAAATTCCCGAAACCGCACACGCACTCCGTATTCAGGACGGATTGCGACAGATGGAACGGAAGCAATGGTGGATGTGGATATCCGCCTTTTGCGTAAGCGTTTTACTGGCATTGGGGGTTGCCTCGTTTGCTCCCCCAGCGGCGCACTTTCGGGACGCCGAGACCTACGCCTTCTCTCTGAACCAATCGGTTTGGGCATTGATCGCGCTGGTTTTGCTGTTCAACACCTACATGTTGTACCAGCAGATACAGATCGCGCGGCTCCGTGGCGAACTGACCGATCAGATTGAGTCGTTGGCCAAGGTGGAGCACCTGGCCACCGAGGTCTACAAGCTGGCGGCCCTCGATCCGCTGACTGGGTTGTACAACCGCCGTTCGGGGGAACAACGTCTGGCGGAGGAAATTAGCCGCACGCAGAGACACGACCGCGCGCTGACCATCCTGATGATGGATCTCGATTCCCTCAAACAAGTTAACGACAAATACGGACATGCCTCCGGCGATACCATGCTCAAGGCGTTTTCCGGCCGGCTGACCCGCGCCGTCCGCGGCTCCGATCATGCGGTGCGTCTGGGCGGCGACGAATTTATGGTGATTTTGCCGGAGTGCCGGCCGGAGGAAGTGCGCCACGTGCTGTCTCGCCTGAACGGCCTGACGATTCAGTGCGAAACAGAAATCATCCCGGTGGGCTTTTCCTATGGTTGGGCCGAGCATCAATCCAGCGAATCCGCCGACGATTTGATACGCCGCGCGGACGAGGCACTTTATGAAAACAAGCGCGCTGGGAAGAAAGAAAAGAAAGAGTTGAGGCCCGAATCCGCTGCTCTGCCTGCCTGAAACAGGTGGGGCGAGCGACTGAATCAATTTTAAGGTAATCAAAAGGCCGCGCGAGACGTTACCTTTTACGTCTCATACGGAGACAGATAAGTCTTGCGGTGATCTTTGCAGCGTGCGTAACATACGCGCGACCCGTATTAGGAGCCAGATTCGTGCCCAAAGAGAAACCCAAAGTAAACATCGGGGAAGTGATTCGGACCTATCGCAGCGATCGAGGTCTATCGCAGGGCGATATCGAACGACGTACGGGTCTGTTGCGCTGCTATCTCTCCCGCGTCGAGAACGGGCACACCGTTCCGTCGCTGGAAACGCTGGCTAAAATCGCGGAAGCCATGGAAATCAGCCTGGCTGATTTCTTTCCGGGCAGCGATTCGCCGCAGGACCGCGAAACGCGGAAGATGCTGGGTGAACTGTCTGAAGAAGAGATTCGTTTCCTGGCGGAGATTAAGAAGTACAGCACGACGCTCTCCGACGACGACAAGCGGCTGGTGCTGGCGATGATCCGGAAAATGGCTACGATTCCTCCTCCGGTAATTCGCAGCAAGACGATCGCCCGCCGGGTAGAATACTAACCGCTCGCGGCGACCTCAATCGTAGTTCCTCATAGAGTGGAATCAAGGTATGTTGAAGATTTTTGCGCGGGCGTGTGCCTGCTGGTGGTGGAAGTGCGTCTGGTGTTTGGGAGCCGCACGCGCGGCTACGGCAGACGAAGCTAGTGCCGCTACATCACCCGCTCGTTGGCCTTGGTTGAAAACTGGATACTCTCTACGATCGCCCGAAAAACCCGCCCGCGTCCGATCACATGCTCGCCGGAATATGCTTCCACCTCAAAGACCAGGAAGCGGCCTTCGTGCTTGACCAGGCGAGCGGTTGCGCGCACCGTGGCGCCTGCCGGCACCGGTTTGAGATGGTCGACCTCGATGCGGGTTCCGACGGTAATGGCATGAGGCGGCAATTCGGCAGCTACGGCATTGGCCGCGGCTATTTCCATCAATCCGATCATAGCGGGAGTGGAAAGTACGGCCGGCAATGCCGGGTCATACGCCGCGATGGTCCATTGGTGCGGCACTACCTTCTCGATTTCTGCGGCCAGACCCAAACGCAGCGTAAGCCTGTTCCTGGGCGTATCGGCGGGGCTCATCGCGCGGTCTCGCGGTCGTCAACGGTGTGCGGGGAAGGAATGGCGCGCCGGGGGTCCAGAAAGCTTTTGGCAAACTCCGCCATGGTGATGCCGAACTGCTGCCACAGGCGCCGTTTCAGGCCGCGATAATTTTGCGCACCGCTGAAGATATCGCGGATCAAGTCGCGAAACGTGGGACTGTGGCGCACGAGTTGCACCACGCGAGTGGTGATCGCGGCCCCGAAAAAGGTTCCGCGGAAAACCTTGCGCGCGATCCGTGCGGCGAACTCGAGGTCAGCAGAAAATTCGGCCTGCAATTTCGCGGGATACGATTCCGGTTGTTCGGCGATCAGGGCTTGCGCCAGCAAATCGCCGGAACGCAGCGCGTAGTACAGGCCTTCGCCAGTGATTGGATCGACGCAAGCGGCCGCATCACCGGCCATGGCCCAGTTTTTCCCAGCGATTCGGCGCTGGCGCAGCGTTTGTGGCTGCGGCGAGGGCAATACATGGCTATAGAGCTCGGCGCCCGCCATGGGAATTCCTTCTTCTCGAATAAACGCATCCAGATGGCGGCGCAGAACCTGGCTCGACCCGTGCTTTAACTTTCCGCAAATGCCCACGGAAAGATGGCAGTCACGAGGAAACGACCAGAGATACCCTTCGAATTTCCTAAGGAATTTCACTTTCAAGATGTTTTCCTCGGTCGGAACGAAGTAACCGAGGGTCATCTCCAGATCGTCGGAACCTAGCGGGGTGGTGTCTGGCAGCAATTGATTCCGCGCTCCACCTGCCAAGACCACAAAATCCGCGCGGTGACTCTCGGTTCCGGTATGTACACCCACCGAGGCTCCGCTGGTCTCAACACTAGTGACACGGGAGTGAACAGCGCGGCACCCGGCGGCAACGGCGCGGTCCAGGAGCAGGCCATTCAGAACTTTGCGGGAGTAGATCACGATGGGGTGATCCAGCTCGAAACGAGCCCGATGCCCGCGGCTGGAAATCAGCTCGGCGGTCCGGACGATTTTCTTGGGGTGAGGATTGTCGAGCAAGAAGGGATAAGTCTCGATAGCTTTGTGGGTGAGGCCGCCGCCGCAAGGTTTCTCCCACGGCAGACGCTCGTCGAAAATGGTGACGCCAAATCCGGCAGCAGCGAGGCGTTCACCGCACATTGCCCCCGCGGGTCCAGCACCAACTATGGCGATCTCGTGCATCCCAGGGATGGTCACCTCGAACAGAAATTGGCCGCAGTTACGATTCGAGTATAGCACCGAAAATGGCGCCCTCCGGTGAAGCGCAAAGGCGCTTTCCAGCGCTTCAACCCCGCATCCGGGCGCGCGTGGTAGAATTTTGACAGGCACATATGCGACAGGACAGACGGGGGCAAGTTTTGGGGCAAGTCGTCACGCGAGACAATCTGGTTCGGCTGGTCCAGCAGCGTAAGCACGACGGCGAGCGCGTGGTGTTCACCAATGGCTGCTTCGATTTGCTTCATCCGGGGCATGTTCGGCTACTGGAAGAGTGCCGGTCGTTGGGTGACGCGCTGATTGTGGCGATCAACACCGACGCCAGCGTCCGAAGAAATAAAGGGCCGAAGCGGCCTCTGATTCCCGAGCAGGAGAGGGCCGAGGTGCTGGCGGCGTTGGCCGCGGTGGACTACGTAACGGTGTTCGATGAACCTACGCCGCGTGAAATTGTCTCTGTGCTGCTGCCTCATATTCTGGTGAAGGGCAACGACTGGGGACCCACCGACATCGTGGGGCGTGAAGAAGTGGAGGCGGCAGGCGGCGAAGTGATCTCGATCGCGTTGGAGCCCGGCTATTCCACGACTCGCCTGGTCGAGCGCATCGTGCAACTCCACGTATGATTCTTCCCCTGGTTTCTGAGTTGCTGTCTCGCGTCGGCCGCCAGCCCGCGGTCGACAAAGCGATCGAGTCTCTCCGTTACGGCGCGGGTGTGTCGCGACTGGCTGGCCTCAGCGATCCTGCCAAGGCCATGGTCACCGCGCTGACTGCGGCGCGCCTGCCGCGTCCCGTGGTGCTGGTGGTGGAGTCGAATGAGCGCGCGGAATCGTGCCTGGAGGCGGTGCGATATTTCTATCGGGCGATAACCGGAAAGCCGGACCGCCGCGTGGTGGTGTTGCCCGCGTACGATGTACTGCCGTATGAAGGGCGCTCTCCGCACCCGCAAATCTCCGAGGTGCGCGGCGCGGCGTTGTGGCGATTTGCGTCCGGCGAGGCGGACATCCTGATCGCGCCGATCGCCGCGGTGCAGATGCGTCTGTTCGATTCCAGCTTCTACGAAAACCTGGCGCGGGTGATCGAGCGGGATCAGGACATCGCGCACAGCGAACTGCTGGGATACCTGCATTCGGTGGGTTACGAAACGCACGAAACCGTGGAGATGCCCGGCCAGCTCACGGTACGCGGCGGCATCGTGGACCTGTTCTCGCCGGAGGCGCTGCGTCCGGTGCGGCTGGAGTTTTTCGGGGATTCGCTGGAGTCCATTCGCGAGTTCGATGCGGACACCCAGCGCTCGACCCGCGCGCTCGAACGCACCACCATTCTTCCGCTCACCGACACGCCGCGCCAGCTCGATTGGCTGCCGCAACTGGTGGGGGCGGAGGTCGAAGAGGAAGGTTCGGCCCGCCAGCACGATCCGATTCCCGCGTTTTATCCAGGCTGGGAATTTAATCGCAAAATTTTCGGTGAGCGGCGATCCAGCCTTCTCGAACTCCGTCCCGACGCGCTGATGATCGAGGACGAACCGGATTCCCTGCGTGAAGCTGACGCGCAAAATCGCACCCGGCTGGCAGAAGAATTTGAAGAAATGGACGAAGCTCCGAACACGGCGCCTCCGAATCATTATTTCCTGAACGGAGAGGAGTGGGACATCCTGCGCGAGTTGTACGCGCGCATGGACATCGAGCATCTGGCGATGGAGAGAGAAGGGCAACCGGCATCGTCCCTGTTGACCCAGCCGACGACCCGCTTCCACGGCAATGTGAGCGGGTTTATGTCCGAGGTGCGCACCCGGCTGCAATCGGGCGATCACGTGATTGCCTCCGCCTCCACCATTGGGGAAATCGAGCGCCTCGCGGACATCTGCCATGAGTACGAGGTGCCCTACCGTCTGGGTCAGTTTGAGGATAGCCCCACGGGCAGCCGCTTGGCTGCTGACAGCACCGCGGGAGGCGTTCCCGCGCTGGTGCTGCTCAAGGCACCGCTGGACGAAGGTGTGGCTATACCGGGCGCCAAGCTGACGATTTTCGGGAACGCGGACTTGTTCGAAACGCTTACCGCGGCGCCGCGAAACCGTTCGCGGCCAAAGACGGCCAGCTTTTTCACGGACATCTCCGATTTGCGGCCGGGAGATCATGTGGTCCATGTGGACCACGGCATCGGGCGCTTTGACGGCCTCCGCCAAATCGCGGTCGACGGCACCAACGGCGAGTTCATGCTTTTGACTTATGCGGACGAGGCGAAGATCTATCTCCCGCTCGCTCGGCTCGACCTCGTCCAGAAATATCAATCCCTCGGCGGCCCGCCTCCGGTTCTGGACCGTCTGGGCAGCACCATTTGGGAGGCCCGCAAAGCTCGTGTTCGCAAGTCCGTCGACGATATGGCCGAGAAACTTCTGGCGCTCTACGCCGACCGCAAAGCCGCGGGCGGCCACGCTTTTCCTCCGGACTCCGACTGGCAACGGGAATTCGAAGATGCCTTCGAATTTGAAGAAACCCCGGATCAGGCCAAGGCGATCGCCGACGTCAAACGCGACCTCGAGTCGGACTTGCCGATGGACCGGCTGCTCTGCGGCGACGTCGGCTACGGCAAAACCGAAGTGGCCATGCGCGCGGCGTTCAAAGTTCTGGCCGACGGCAAACAGGTGGCCATGCTCGCCCCCACTACGGTCCTCGCGTTTCAGCATTACCAAACGTTTCGCTCCCGGTTCGCGGCCTTTCCCATGCGCATCGACATGCTCAGCCGCTTTCGCAGCAACACCGAGCAGCAGAAAACGATCGAGGCTCTCGCCACCGGACAGGTGGATGTGATCATCGGAACGCACCGGCTGCTATCGAAAGACGTGGTGTTCCACGATTTGGGGCTGCTGGTGGTGGACGAAGAGCAGCGCTTCGGCGTCTCGCACAAGGAGCGGCTGAAGGAAATTCGCAAAAACGTGGACGTCCTGACCATGTCCGCGACGCCGATCCCGCGCACCCTGCATATGTCGCTGGTGGGCCTGCGCGATATGTCGGTGATTGAAACTCCTCCCAAAGATCGCATCGCGATTCAAACCAGCGTCGCTCCGTTTCAAGAAGGGCTCATCCAACGCGCGATCGAGGCGGAGTTGGGGCGCCAAGGGCAAGTCTTCTTCGTGCACAACCGCGTGGAGTCGATCGTCTCGCTGGCAGCGCTGATCAACAAATTGGTGCCGAAGGCGCGGGTGGTGATCGGACATGGGCAAATGAAGGAGGCGGAACTGGAGAAAGTGATGATGAAGTTCATCCGCCACGAAGCGGATGTTTTGGTCTCGACCACCATCATCGAAAACGGTTTGGACATTCCGCGCGCCAACACCATTCTGATCAATCGCGCCGACCGCATGGGCCTGGCGGAACTGTACCAGCTGCGCGGCAGAGTGGGCCGCTCGGACCTGCGCGCCTATGCGTATCTGCTGGTGCCTCCGGAAGGGAACCTCACCACCATCGCCAAGCAGCGGCTGGCGGCGCTTAAGGAATTCAGCGAACTCGGCGCCGGATTTCGCATCGCCGCGCTCGATCTGGAGTTGCGCGGCGCCGGAAATATTCTGGGCCGCCAACAGCACGGGCACATCGAAGCAGTTGGATTCGACCTGTACTGCCGGATGATGGAGCGCGCGGTGGCGGAACGCAAAGGCGAGCCGGTCCGCCCGGAGCGCCGCACCACCCTGAATCTGGGCCAGGACGTCCGCATCCCCAAGGAATACATCGAGAGCGAAAATCTTCGTTTGCGGATATACAAGCGGATTGCCGACATCGTCAAGGACTCCGATTACGAAGAAGTGCGCAAGGAACTCGAGGATCGTTTCGGTCCGCTGCCCTCCTCAGTGGGGAATCTTCTCGATTACGCCCTGCTCAAGGCCGCCGCCGAACGGCTCCTGGTGGCTTCGATCGACCGTCGCGGAGACCAGTTGGCCATTAAGTTCCACGAAGACACCCCGGTACGGCCCGAAAAACTGGTCAGCGTGATCCGCAGCCGGCCCCAATTGCGCCTGGATCCAAGCGGCGTTCTGTGGCTGAGCTGGAAGGGCGAGACCGCCGGGGTGGCTATCGCGGCCCGAAACGTGTTGCTCGACTTGGAAGCCTAGCGCTACAATTTCAATATGACTCGAAAGACAATGTGTATGTACCTGGCGGCCGCGGGGCTCCTCGCTCCGGCGCTGCTCGTACCGATGCTTGGCCGCGCCCAAACTGCCTCGTCCAAAGGCAAGATAGTTGAGGAAATCGTGGCGCGCGTGAACAACGAAATCGTCACGCTTTCCGACCTCGACAAGGCCCGCGAATCGCTGCACGAGGACGTCCAGCAGGATTGCCCCGGTTGCCCGGCAGATAAGTTCGATGCGCTCTATAAGGAGCGCGAGAAGGACTTGCTGCGCGATCTGATCGATCAATCGCTACTGGCGCAGCGCGCCAAAGACGATGATATCAACGTCGAATCCGACCTGATCAAACGTCTGGACGAAATCCGCGAGCAAAACAAGCTGCCGGATATGGACGCGTTCGAGAAAGCGGTGGAGTCCGAGGGCGGCGTCTCCTGGGAGGACTACAAGAACCGTATTCGCAAGGGACTGCTGACCCAGGAAGTAATCCGCAAGGAAGTGGGACAGCGCATCAACATCAGCCACCAGGAAGTGCAAAAGTATTACGACGAGCACCAAGGTGAATTTGTTCGCCCCGAACAGGTACTGCTCGCGGAAATCGTCTTCAACACGGAGAATAAGACTCCGGACGAAGTGGCGGCCGCACAGAAGAAGGCGAACGACATGCGTGCGCGCCTCGATAAGGGCGACGACTTCTATGAGCTGGCCAAGCGATATTCCGAAGGTCCTACCGCCAAACAGAGCGGGGAACTCGGCGCGTTCGAACGCGGCCAGCTTTCCAAACAAATCGAAGATACCGTCTTCGTCATGAACAAAAACGAGATCACCAGCGTGATCCAGACCAAGACCGGGTTCGAAATCTTGAAAGTAGTCGACCACTATCCTCCCGGTCAGCAGCCGCTGGAAAAGGTCGAGCCCGAAATAATGAACAAGATGTACCTCGAGCGCATGCAGCCGGTGCTACGCACCTTCCTGGGCGAGTTGCGGGAGGAAAGCTACGTGGTGGTCAAGTCCGGTTACGTGGACACCGCCGGAGTGGCGGGCAACACAGTGATCCAGGAAGTGCCGCCCACGCCCGACAACAAGGACAAAAAGGCCAAATCGAAAAAGCCTAAAGTGTCGGGCGAATGAAACAAGGCTTCGTCATTGATCTGAAGGACGGGATGGCGATCACCTCGCTGTTCCTGGTTCGCGAGAAAGAAATTCGCAGTTCGCCGCGGACCGGGAAATCCTGGCTGCAACTGGACCTGGTCGACCGCACCGGCAGCGTCAGCGCCAAAATGTGGGACAACTTCGCCGGCATCGTCTCGACGTTTGCCTGCGACGATGTGATTCGCGTGCGCGGCCGGGCCAAGTTGTACAACGACCAAATCGAGATCACCCTCGAGCAGATCCTGCCGGTGACGGACAAAGAGTACGATCTGCAGGATTTTCTTCCGCACACCCGCGAAAATATCGACGCCTTGCTGGCCAAGCTGCACGAGCACATCGCCGCGGTGCGCGATCCCTGGCTGCAGCGGCTGCTGACCTCGATCGTCGACGATCCCGCCATCCAGCCCAAGCTCCGCCTCGCTCCCGCGGCCATGACCATGCATCACGCTTTCCTCGGCGGATTGCTCGAGCATGTGGTGAGCGTTTGCGGGCTGGCTCGCGGCGTGGCCGCGCACTATCCCGACGTCGATCTCGATTATCTGATTACCGGCGCGGTGCTGCACGACATTGGAAAGATCGACGAGCTTTGCTACGACCGCTGCATCGGCTACACCACGCAAGGGCGCTTGTTGGGTCACATTTCGCTTGGCTTTGCGATGGTACGGAAAAAGATCGAAGCGATCGCCGGTTTCCCGCCGGACCTGGGCACGCTGGTGGAGCATCTGCTGCTCAGCCATCACGGCACGCACGAATTTGGTTCGCCCGCATTGCCGCAATTTCGCGAGGCGGTAATTCTCAATTTTATCGACGATCTGGATTCCAAGGTGGGGGCGATGCGCGCGACTCTGGATGCCGCTGCCGCGAATCGCGACGACGAGTGGACCGAGCGCAATCCTTCCTTGCGCCGGCCGCTGCTGCGCACTGACGAATTTCTGCACCCAACGGAAAAGACTGCCGGAACGGCCGCTGGCCAAGGCAATTCGCCGTTGGCGCACTCTGCCGCCGCGCCGGCCGCGGCGCAGCGGAGTTTTCTCGATCCGGGAGTTCCGTCCAAGCCATGACCGGACGGAATATCGAAACTCACCCGCCCGTTCCCGCACTCCCCGGTGCCGCCGCAGTTTCGTCCGGCGCGAAACACCGGCGCTCGCTGCTCGAGCTGGCTCCGCTCGAACTCGATTGCATGCACGCGCTTTGGATTCTGGGATCGGCTACCGTCCGGGATGTGCGCGACAGCATCGCGCCGCATCGTCCTCGCGCCTATACCACGATCATGACCATCCTCGATCGCCTGGCGCGCAAAGGCGCTGTGGAACGCTCGAAGGTGGGCCGCGCCTATCTGTACCGCGCGAATCTCAGCGCCGAGGAGGCCCGCCGCCACGCGGTCGGACAAGTGATCGAAAATTTCTTTGGCGGCTCGCCTGAGGCGTTGCTTTCGCAACTTCACAACTCCGGCGTGCGCGTTGCTGCTCGCGCCGCGTCACTTCGCTCGCCCGCGCCCTCAGCACCGCGCGGTGCAACGATTACGGCCGAAGCACCTGCGGCGATGGCCGCTGCGGCCGGAGCCGCAACCGCTTCCTCGCCGGCATCCCCCGAACGGGGGCCAGAACCCAGGCCGGCTCGGCGCCCGGAACAGAACCTGGGACAGAGCGCAGAACACGACGCCGAGCCTGCGCCACAATCAGCGCACCGGCGCATGGACGAAACGCTTCTCTAGCGACCGAACATGTTTCCCACCGAGATCAAAATCCGCGATTTGGCCATTCGCCCCGCCACCATCCTTGCGCCGATGGCCGGCGTTACTGACACCGTTTTCCGCCGAGTGATCCGCGATCTGGGCGGATGCGGGCTGATCATGACCGAGTTCACCAGCGCCGAAGGCCTCACCCGAAATTCCGCACGCACCCTGCGCTACCTCTATTTCGAGGAAGACGAGCATCCCATCGCCGCGCAGATTTTCGGCGCGGTGCCGGAAGTGATGGCGGCGGCCGCAAAATTATCCGAGGATCTGGGCTTCGATCACGTCGACATCAACCTGGGCTGCCCGGTAAAGAAAGTGGTGAAGTGCGGCGGTTCGGGACTGTTGCGCGACTTGCCTCTGCTCGATCGCATGTTCTCCACCGTTCGCAAAGCGATCCAAATTCCGCTGACCATCAAAATTCGTTCGGGATGGGACGAGCACAACATCGTCGCGGTCGAAGTGGCGCGCATGGCGGAAGCCAACGGGATCGAAGCCGTCGCGGTACACCCGCGCACGCGAATGCAGGGCTACGCGGGGAATGCCGATTGGAGCGTGATCCGAGCGGTGAAGCAAGCGGTGAAAATTCCGGTGATCGGCAACGGAGACATCAAAATTCCGGAAGACGCCGTGCGCATGGCCCAGGAAACCGGCTGCGACGCGGTAATGATCGGGCGCGCCGCCCCCACCAATCCCTGGATTTTCCAGCAGCTCGCGCAGTTCCTGGCCACCGGGCGTTACGATGAACCGTCGGAGCTTGATCGCTATCGCTTGCTCTCCGGCTACTTCCGCAATCTGGCCAGCTCGGAGATTCCTGACGCGGTGGGGAAGATGAAGCAGTTCACCACTTCGTTCACCTGCGGCGTACGCAACGGCACGGCGCTGCGTCATGCCGTGCATCATTCCTTCACGCCCGACGAGATTCTGGCGCGCGTCGATGAATTTTTCGCAGACCGCATTGGCGCACCCGCGGATGGCCCCGCTGATAACCGCGCCGAAGCGCCGAGCGCTGCCCCCATCGCATAGCGTGGCGGCGCCCCTCCAGGACGCGGGCTGCCGAAAGCGAGCTAGGCCTCGCCGTCTCGCGACGCCAGCAACTGCTTGTACGCTTCTCGTTTGTTAATCCCGCGCTCGTGCGCCGCAATCTTCAGCGCCGCTTTGCGGTCGACGCCTTTCTCGAGTTCGATCTCCGCCACCCGTTGCGCCAGCGGAATGTGCAATCGATCACCGGCATCCCTAGCCTCCGCCGAAGCGGGATCGCCCGGAGCGATCACCACAGTGATCTCGCCGCGCGGAGGTTTTTCGCGAAGCCGCGCGAGTACCTGATCGAGCGTTCCGCGCAGAAACTCCTCATATATCTTCGTCAATTCGCGGGCCACCGCCACCCAGCGGTTGCCCAAGATCTCTCTCGCGTCCGCGAGTGACTCCATCAGCCGGTGCGGCGCCTCGTAGAAAACCACCGAACGTGGTTCGTTCGCCAGATCGCGAATTGCCTTGCGCCGCTCGCCGCCGCGGCTAGGCAGAAATCCAACAAACGTAAACGCATCCCCGGGCAGCCCCGCTCCGGTCACCGCAGCGATCACCGCGGACGGCCCGGGCACCGGCACCACCGCGAGCCCAAGCTCCAAGCACGCCGCAACCAGTCGATGGCCGGGATCGGAGACCGAAGGCGTGCCGGCGTCGGTCACCAGTGCGATCGTCGCGCCGCCCGCGATCTCCGCCGCCAATTTCGGCGCGAGCGCCATTTCGTTATGTTCGTGATAGCTCACCAGCGACGCGTGAATTTCGTAATGGGCCAGCAGCTTCCGAGTGTGCCGGGTATCCTCGCAGGCAATTTTGCCGGCCTCGCGTAGGATCCGCAGCGCGCGCAGGGTAATGTCTTCCAGATTCCCAATGGGCGTCGCCACCAGGTATAGGCGGCCGGATTTTTTCGGAGCGATCTCAGTCATATTCAAAAGCGTCCGTGGACGGGCATCGCCCACCGCGCCAAGGCTAGCACGCCACCCTCGCCAGAAGAAAACCCCGTCCCGCGCGCATTCCGAGCCCACCGGAATTGCCAACGTGCGCGCCGCGCACCCGCGTGATAGAATTTTTTCAGATAGCGCACTGGTTGCTTAGATCGCGTGAACTGAGAGGAGTTTGCATTGCCCCTGTACGAATACAAGTGCAACAAGTGCGCACATCGCTTTGAGAAAATCGAAAAAGTGGACGCGCCGGAAATTGCGAAATGCCCCAAATGCGGCGCCAAAGCCCCACGGATGGCGTCGGCCCCGGCCATCCAATTCAAAGGCACCGGCTGGTACGTTTCCGACTATGGCGGCAAGACCGGCCAGCCGCCCTCCGGCGAGAAATCGGATTCCAGGTCCGACTCCAAATCCGAGAGCAGCTCCGACTCCAAATCCTCCGAATCAAAATCGTCGGACGCGAGCAGCACGCCCGCCAAGGAATCGTCTTCGTCGAAGGAATCGAAAGAATCTTCCTCCACGAAGGAGTCTTCGTCGTCCAAGGATTCGAAGGATTCCCGGAAAAAAGCGAAGTGATACACAGAAACTGGGGAGCCGCGCGGTTGGCTTCCGTCCGCACGGTGACGGCTACCAGCCTCGCAACCTCAGGCCCTGATCGTCTCCATAATCATGTTACGCAGATAATCGCGAAAATCGCTGCCCAGCGCCGGATTCTGCAGCGCCAGCTCCACCGTCGCGATCAAAAATCCGAGCTTATCGCCGGCGTCGTAGGAATTTCCCTGATGGATCGACGCCCACAGCCCCGGATCGAGCGCCACTTGCCGCAGCGCGTCCGTCAACTGGATTTCGCCGCCGGATCCCGGCTTGGTTCCCTCGAGGTAATCAAACACTTCCGGCGGCAGCACGTACCGCCCGGTCACTGCGAGAGTGGATGGCGCATCTTTCGCCTTGGGCTTTTCGACCAGGTCGCGAATCTTCAACAGCGTTCCGCCGCGCCGCCCCTCGGGGTCCGGTTCGGCATCCACGATTCCGTACAAGTGCACGCGATCCCTAGGCACGTCCTGAACGATGATCGCGCCTTTGCCGGTATCCTCATAAATTTCGATCAGCGCCCGGGTTGCGGGCTGCGCGCCGGTCATGATCACGTCGCCAAGCAGCACCGCGAATGGCTCATCGCCCACCAGGTCGCGCGCGGTGAGCACCGCGTGGCCTAACCCTAGCGCCTCGCTCTGGCGAGTGTAACTGAGTCGTATTCCGCCGCTGATCTGGCGGACCATTTCCGCGAGATCGGGTTTTCCGCGCTCTTCCAGGAAATGCTCGAGCTCCGGCGCGGAATCGAAGTGATCTTCGATGGCATTCTTGCGCCGGCCGGTGACGAAAATGACGTGCTCAATCCCCGAAGCGATGCACTCTTCCACCGCGTACTGAATGAGCGGCTTGTCCACTACCGGCAGCATTTCTTTGGGCATGGCCTTGGTAGCGGGCAAAAAGCGAGTGCCCAAGCCGGCCACCGGGAGTACCGCTTTTCGAACGCGTCGCTTGCGAGGTGCCATGTCGATGATCTCCGATCAGTGCTAGAAAAGGTTAGCGCCCAAAGGCGAGAACGTCAAATTAATCGGTACCAATTATACATTTTCAGCGATGTGCTAACATGAATGGCCTGGAATACATTCTTCCGGCACACTCTCTGCCTTGACCCTTTCATCCGACGCGCGGCCCATCATTCTTGGCATCGAATCCTCGTGCGATGAAACCGCCGCGGCTGTGGTTGCTTCCGGCAAAACAATTCTTTCCAGCATGGTTTCTTCGCAAATCGACATTCATCGCAAGTTCGGCGGCGTAGTGCCGGAACTTGCCTCGCGTGAGCATCTGCGGCAGATCGTACCGGTCGTGCGCGAGGCTCTGGAGCAGGCCAGCGTGGGCCTGGCGGACCTCGACGCGATTGCCGTCACCCAAGGACCGGGGCTGGTCGGGGCTCTGCTGGTGGGCATCACCTACGGCAAGGCGCTCGCCTCGGGTCTGGGTAAACCGCTCATTCCGGTAAACCACCTCGAGGGCCACATCCATGCGGTATTTCTCGAAGCCCACTCCGAATCGCGCCATCCTCAACTTCCCGCCGTGTGCCTGATCGTTTCCGGCGGCCACACCATCCTGTTTTCGGTGGACCGCGAAGCCAGCTCTCACGATCACGCCCCCGGCTCCGACCCACCGCCGCGTTTTGTTTATTCACGCATTGGAGGCACCCGCGACGATGCCGCCGGTGAAGCCTACGACAAGGTCGCCCGCATGCTCAGCCTGGGCTATCCCGGCGGACCGGTGATCGACGAGCTCGCCACCAGCGGCAACCCGGACGCCGTCAAATTCAACGACCCGAAGATGAGGGGCAATTCGTACGATTTTAGTTTCAGCGGAATCAAGACCGCGATGCTCTATCATCTGCGCCGCCATCCGGAATTCGAACCGGAAATCGCCGCACGCAAGCAAGCCCTGGCGCGCGGAGAACGCCAAGCCACGCAGCTGCGGCCGCTCTGTTCGCCCGCCACCCTGGACCTGATGGCCAGCTTTCAGAATGCCGTGGTGAACAATCTGGTGACGCGCACGCTCGGCGCCGCCGAACAGTTCCGTGCCAAGTCGGTGCTCGTCTCAGGGGGAGTAGCGGCGAACCGAGAGCTCCGGCGGTCCTTCGAGGAAGAAGCGCAGAAACGCCGCCTGGAAGTTTTCTTCCCAAGCCGCCAACTATCTACAGACAACGCGGCCATGATCGCCGCCGCAGCCTACCCCAAGTATCTCTCTAAAGATTTCGCCGATGGCAGCCTGAACGCTGAACCAAACCTCCCGCTGGTCTGAAGTGCGCGTGGCTTAGCGCTTGGCTTGAAGGTAGGGTGGAAAGTGGGGCGCTAGATCGACACTTCAAAGGCGTAAGCCAATCCGTCCTGGCTCACCGCGTACAATTTCGTTCCATCACCACTCCAGCGAATATCCACCACGCCCTCAGCAGGGCACTCATCGATTACCGTTCCATCGTCCAGATTCGCCACAAACAGCCGTCCCTTCGCGGAATTTTTCAGCCACGAAGCGAAACAACCCGCGATGGGCAGCGTAGGATGGCAGCGGAATAACTCCGCGGCAAACGGCAACGCACTCGCTTCGCGCGATTCCAGTTTTAGCCGGAAAGCTTGTCCGGAAGCGCAATAAATGAGCTGCTGCGGGTCGCGGCTCCAGCTGACGTCGGTGATATGGCCCTGCCCAGCATGAATATCCGCCAAGCGCAGTGAAGGCAACCGGGTCAGCAACAGATAGTCGTCCGCCCAATCGCCATCGATCTCCGCCACCACCGCCAGCCATTCGTCGCCGGGGCTGAGCGCCAGCGCGCCGTAGTTCCGAAACGATCCCGCATCTTCCGCGGATTCGCTTCCGGGGCGCGCTGCGATCCAATCCGCCACCGCAATTTCCCCGTCCGCCCGGCCCAGTGAAAGCTCCCGATCACTCGCTTTACGCCACACTCGGATCGAGGAAAAATCGCCCGCCGCGAAACTGGCCGCGAAATAATTTCCGCTGCTGGCCCAAGCCAGCGAGTCCGAGGCTTGCTCGAAAGAATTCAGCAAGCGCACGTGAGATCGGGCTTGGACGTCGAGCAAGTGCAATTCCTGCGATCCATCGGGCGAGGCGGCCACCACGTACCTGCCATCGGGAGACCACGCAAACGACGCTCGCTCAGCCGGTTTTTCCGGCGGATGATCGTACGGAACATCCAGATTGAATGCCGGAGCGCTCAGCTCGATATCGAAGATCGAAATGCGCGCGCGGCTGGCGCGGGCATCGTACGACGTGGCGCACACCTGGCCGGTCGGCGAAATCACCAATTCGTTCATTCGGCGGGTAAAGAGTTTTTTGATCAACCAGTTCGAATCGCGGGCCAGATCGCGCAGTCCCCGCCGCACCAGTGCCGCGGATTGCGCGGCCAACGCGCGGGACGCCCGCTTCGAAATAGTCGTCGATCCGGATTGCGGTTGCGATCGAGTGTGCTTCATGAACCCACCTCCATCGGCTGGTCTTGCAGGCGCTGCTGCAAATGCGCCACCTGCTCCTCGACGCGCCGGGCCATCTCCTGAAATAAGTCGCGGCCGGCTTGCTCGGCTTCCTCGCATCGGACGCGCAGCTGGAAAACATCCGAGCGTATGATCTGCTCGATCTCCGCCTCGATTTCCGAAATTCGGTTGCGCGCCTGGCTGATCTGCCGGATCACCCGCACCAGGTCCGCTCCCGCGCCTTCGCCCTTCACCGCTTCGGGGCTCGCTTCGTAATCCGCGAGCAACGTGTGCAGGCGCGCCACGTTGCCGGTCTTGTAGGCGGCGTTCGCTGCGGCCATCAAAGTTTGCCGCTTGCCGCGATCGGCGCGATCGGAGGTCAGGTCAGGATGCACCCGGCGCGCCACTTCGCGGTAAACGCTCTTGATCTCCGCAGTGGGCGTAAACGACGGCGGCGCTTCGAGTCCTTCGGTCCCCGCTGCGGCCTGCGATTCCTGCGCGCGGGCGCGAGCCTGCTCGGCGGCCCGGTGCAGACGCTCCTGCCCCGGATCATGCTCCACCATTTTCTCGGCCAGCAGCGCCTTCAACTCATCCAGTTCGGCGTAACGCAGCCCCACCTGCCGCAAATATTGCCGCTCAAATGCGGAGAGTTCCGCGTGCAGGCTGGTCAGGCGCAGCTCGCGATCCGCAAGCTCGGACTCAAGCTGGGTCCGCTCCTTGCGTTTATCGTCGAGCTCTTGCTCCTCCGGCTTGGCCCGCCGTGCCTTGTGTGTGGTCATGAATTTCGCACCCTGTTCGCAGCGAACGGTGTGGCTGCCGCGTCGTCCCACCCGCGATTTCCCAGTAGCAATTGTATTCGGTGGCGAAATCAGGCGGGGCCAAACGTCAAATAAGTTTCCAAAACAGGCAATCCTGGCACGTAGCACCGACGCCCGGTCGGCGTGGCACCGACGCTCCCGTCGGTGCGCACAACCTGGGACCGCCCGACGGCTCAGCACCGAGTGGGTGTTGGGGCGCACCTTAGCTATTTAGACGACCGCCCGGTGTCGCGCAAGAGAACGACGTCGGAGATAACATGCGCGCGGGCGATGGCAAGAGATTTGCCGTCGGGGGAGAATTGGAAATCGCGAATTCGGTCCGTAGTGAAGCTGGTCAGCCAATGGCCCGGCGAGCCATCGAGCGGCTGCGCCTATAAGTTGCCAACACCGTTTTCGATGGTGTTGTAAGCGACGGCTTTGCCGTCTGGAGTGAAGGCAATGGGCACAGCCATGTTCGCGCGGGGTTCGAGATATTTCGTGGGCGCTTCGGAGTCCGAGTTGAGATCAACGAGAGCAATTTTATGGGTGCTGGTTTGCGTGGCGGCATTGCTGATCGCGGCGAGCTCCGGCATCCACCTGCCATCGGGCGAAAAGTTCAATGCGCCCAAGAGGTATCCGTTGGGCACTGCGGTAGCCTTAATCAATTCCGCAGGGCCTCCGTCGATGGGCATCTTCATGGTCCGAAAGGCAGCATCAGGGTAGTAAACAGATGTTCCATCCGATGAGCAGAGCGGCAACCGGTCCGCTTCACCGCTGCTGAGCTGCTTGGGATGAGATCCATCGGCGTCGCGGTGGACGATGCCTTCCCCAAGGGCACAGTACTCGCCGAGATTCTAGGACGAGGTACTAGTGGTGGTTTGCTTACACCGGAAGAGGTAGCTCTCACAAAACCGGACTCAATTGCTGCTGTGTCGCTGAGTGGCCACCTTGACGCGGTACTGGATATCCGCGACGACAGAAGTTTGGCTGCGTTCGTGGCATCGATCAAAAGCTTTCGGTTCCCGCCTATGCTGGCTTCAAAGGCAAGCAGGGTCGGTTTCCCATTGCAGGTAGTCAGAACTGTCCAGGAATTATCCAAGGTGCTTCACGCGTCAGATTGGCGCAACTGGCCTGCACTTTATGACGTCCCAGCGGCCTGCCGGATTTTTGGGCGAATCGTATTAGATGCTCAAGTGGAAGGGATTTTGTACAAGTCAGTGTTGACAGGAAAATCTTGTCTTGCGATCTACCCCCAAAATTTTCACAATTCGTCCTCGTATATTGAATTGGATGATCCGGTGCCGCCCGAACTAATTCTACGAAGACTCGATTCTTCGAACTGCGGCGTTATACCTTAAAGCCTCATCCACAGTGCCAGTGCACGCCGGCTCGCACTCCGTCTTCGAATCCTGCGATGGCCCAAACGAAATAAACGCGATTCATGCTTTATCGTGGCGGACAAAAGTTTCCTTCCTCTTGCTTTTGACGTCGCGCAGCAGGAGGGCCACTGGCCCGTCCAATTTGACGCTTCTCGAGGTCTGCACCGCTGACGCCGCGCTTGGCGTCAACACGCCGCTTGGCTAAAATCGAAGCCTCAGGGGCGAACTGACGAAGGAGCTATCGATGGCCAAAGAAACGATTGAAGAGTACAAGAAGCGCATTAGCGGCTTGGCTGCCGGCAAGGACCCACTGAAAATTCAATCCTCCACGATTGCCCACATCGAGCGGCTGATTCACGGGGTATCCAACGAGAAGCTTGCACAGCGCCCGGCCCCGGATAAATGGTCGATTGTCGAAATACTGGCGCATCTTTCAGAAACTGAGCTGGTCGGTGGTTATCGCATGCGTTCGGTCCTCGGTGCTCCAGGCTGCGCGATCATTGGGTATGATCAGAACAGCTGGGCCACGGCAGGGAAGTATGCGAAGCGCGATCCCCATAAAAGTCTGGAGCTATTCCGCACTCTTCGCGAAGCCAATCTTGACCTGCTCGCGTCCCTCGATCCTCCGCAGTGGAAGCACTACGGCAACCACTCCGAGCGTGGAGAAGAGAGCATCGAGCGAATCGCGCTGATGTACGCCGGTCACGACCTGAATCACATTTCCCAAATCGAAGCGATCCTGGGCAAGACGGCTTCGGCCGACACCTAGTTATATCTCCGGCCGCGGAAGCTCCGGCGGAATCCGCGCGGGAGCCGCGCGGTCTTGTGGCATGATCTGCGGCGGATGATCCGAATTGCCATCGACGCCGGCGGCACCTTCACCGACTGTGTTTTCCTGCGCGGCGGAAGCCTTCAAATACTGAAAATAGCGTCGACCCCCGCCGATCCTGCCGCGGCGATTCGCACTGCCATCGAACGCGCGCTGCCCCGAAGCGAAGAATCCAGATCCTCGCTCGCCGGGGAACTCATCTGCGGCACCACCGTCGGGACCAACGCTTTGCTCCAGCGGCGCGGGGGAAAAGTGGTGTTGGTCACGACTGGGGGTTTTGAGGACGTCCTCGAAATCGGACGCCAGGCGCGTCCCCAACTCTACGATTTCTTCGCCAGCCCTCCCCCGCCGCTGGTCTTGCGCGAGTGGCGCTTGGGCTTGCGCGAACGCGTGGACGCCGATGGCAATGTGATTCTGCGGCCAACTTCCGCGGAACTCGACCGCATTGCCCGCCGCGTTCGTGCCTGCCGCGGCGATTCTGTGGCGATATGTTTCCTCTTCTCCTTTGTGAATTCTGCGCACGAACGAATGCTGGCGCGTCGCCTGCGCGCAGATGGCCACGCTGTGTCGGTCTCCTACGAAATTCTGCCGGAGATTCGGGAATTCGAGCGCACCGCGACCACCGCGGCCAACGCGTACCTCGTGCCGGTGATGGCAGGTTACCTGCGTAATCTGCAATCTTTGGCAATTGATCTCGCGGAACCGTCCAAGACCGGCCCGCGCCGGCGGCGGAGCGTGAGCAGCCATTCGGTTCGCGTGATGCAGTCCAACGGCGGCGTTTGCTCCGCCGCGGTGGCCGCGCGCGAACCGGTGCGCACGATTCTCTCCGGTCCCGCAGGCGGTGTGCTCGGCGCGCAGTACGTCGCCGCCCTTGCTGGCCTGCCGCGCATCATCAGCTTCGATATGGGAGGGACGTCAACTGATGTCGCGCTGATCGAAACGGCCGCGGGCGCGGCCGCTTCCGGAGTAGTGCGCACCACTACCGAATCGGTGGTGGCCGGCCTACCCGTTGCCGTGCCCATGCTCGATATTCACACTGTCGGCGCCGGTGGCGGATCGATCGCACGGTTCGACCGCGCCGGAGCGCTGCGCGTTGGACCCGAGAGCGCCGGCGCCGATCCCGGTCCGATCAGCTACGGGCGCGGCGAGAAGCCCACCGTCACCGACGCCCACCTGGTTCTCGGGCACCTCGGTGCCGATGCGCTGCTCGGCGGGGAATTTCCGTTGGATGAAATCCGCACGCGGCAGTGGATGCAGCGCGCCCGCGGGCGAATGCGATCTTTGGAGGCGTTCGCGCAGGGAATTCTCGACGTCGCCGATACCGCCATGGAAAAGTCGATCCGAGTGATCTCGGTGGAGCGCGGCTACGATCCGCGCGATTACGCGCTGGTCGCTTTTGGAGGTGCGGGAGGACTGCACGCGTGCGGATTGGCTGCGGCGCTGCGCATGCCCAGCGTATTGGTTCCCAAATTTCCCGGAGGGCTATCGGCACTGGGCATTCTTCGCGCCGACGTAGTGAAGGACTTTTCGCGCACGGTGCTATTGAGAGTCCCGCTAAATGGGGAAGGGAGAGCGCCGCGCCGCGGCCATCGCAGCGTTCTCGATCGCGATCTGCGGCACGCTTTCAGCGCGCTAAGCCGCCAAGCCGCGCAGGAAATGCGCGGCGAAGGTTTTGCAGCCCGCCAAGTGCGTTCCGAAAAATTACTGGATGTCCGATATGTCGGTCAGTCCTTCGATCTCATGGTTCCAGCGACGATCCACTTCGTCGATCGCTTCCACCACGAACATGCGCGGCGCTACGGCTACGCCGATCCGGCTCGCCCGTTGGAGGTCGTCAATGTCCGAATCCGCGCCACCGGCGTCGTTCCCAAACCCGCGCTCCCACGTGTGCGCGAGGGCGCTCCTGACGCGCGAAAGGCCATCGTCCGCGTTCGCCCCGTCCATTTCAGCGGGGTAGTTCAGCCGACGCCGGTATTCGACCGCGCACTCCTACGCGCCGGAAATCGCTTCGCCGGTCCCGCGGTGGTCACCGAATACAGCGGCACCACCTTGGTGCCGCCGGGTTGGCGCGCCCATGTGGACTCCTACGAGAATCTCCTGCTGTCGCACGCTAGGAGATCCCAATGAAACGGAAATCTCTCAGCTTCGATCCCGTCCAGCTGGAAATCCTGAAGAATCTATTCCACTCCGTCGCCGAAGAGATGGGTGCGGTCCTACGGCGTTCCGCTTTCTCTCCGAACATCAAAGAACGCCGCGACTACTCCTGCAGTATCTTCGACTCCGACGCGCAGGCGATCGCCATGGGCGATCACATGCCAGTGCACCTGGGATCGATGCCCGCCTCGGTCCAATCGGCGGTGCGCGAACTCGACTTGCGCCCGGGCGACGCCGCGCTGCTCAACGATCCCTACGCCGGCGGGACGCATCTCCCCGACCTCACCGTGGTGATGCCCGTGTACGTCCCTGGCCACCAGGAGCGCGGCCCTTCTTTCTACGTGGCCAACCGCGCGCACCACGCCGACGTCGGCGGGGCATCCGCGGGCTCCATGGGCCTGGCGCGTGAAATTTTCCAGGAAGGTCTGCGCATCCCGCCGGTGAAAATTCTGCAGGCCGGAAGCCTGAGCCGGGACGTGCTCGCGCTGCTCTTTGCCAACACCCGTTCGCCGCGCGAGCGGGAAGGCGACCTCACCGCGCAGATCGCCGCTTGCCGTACCGGCGAGCGCCGGGTACTCGAAAGCGTCGCCAAATACGGCTCGGCCACAGTACTCACCTATTGCGGCCATCTCTTGGAATACTCCCATCGAATGATGCGGGCCCTGCTCCGGGACATCCCGGATGGCATCTACCGAGCGGTCGATTACCTCGACGACGACGGCATCAGCGCCCAGCCCGTACCCATCCGTGTGGCCATTCGCATCGCCGGCGAGCGCGCCCAAGTGGATTTCACCGGCTCCGCCCCGCAGTGCCAAGGCAGCGTGAACGCGGTGCGTGCCATCGCCGAATCCGCGGTTATGTACGTTTTTCGCTGCTTGCTCGACGATGTGGTCCCCGCGACGTCCGGTTTGCTCCGGCCGTTCGAAGTCATCGCACCCGAAGGCACCGTGGTCAACGCCCGGCTGCCAGCCGCGGTCGCCGGAGGCAACGTGGAGACCGCTCAGCGTATTGTGGACACGCTCCTTCGCGCGCTAGCGAAAGCGATCCCAGCCAGGATCCCCGCCGCCAGCCAGGGCACCATGAACAATTTCACTTTCGGCGGGACCGACACCCGTCCCGGACGCAACCGCCAGCCCTTCGCCTACTACGAGACCATCGCCGGGGGCATGGGTGCCCGTCCCACGCGCGATGGCGTCAGCGCGATCCACACCCACATGACCAACTCGCTCAACACCCCCGTCGAAGTCCTGGAACACGCCTATCCGGTCCGCGTCCACCGCTACGCCATTCGCCGCGGCTCGGGAGGCAAAGGACGCTACAACGGCGGCGACGGCATCATTCGTGAGGTCGAGTTTCTGGTGGACGCCCAAGTCGCTCTCCTTTCCGACCGCCGCAAAATCCCTCCTTACGGCTTGGAGGGGGGAGGGGCGGGGGAGAAGGGAGAGAACAGCTTTCGCGCGGTCGAGGGTGGTAAGAGCGTAAAAATTGGCTCCAAATGCAGCTTTTATGCCGGTTCTGGCGCGATTGTTCGCATCGAGACTCCGGGCGGAGGTGCCTGGGGAGCCCGAGAAACGCCGAAAAGGCCTCCAAAAGCGCCACGAAAGTAGGTCTTAACGACAAGGGCAGCGACGCAAATGGACGGCGAAAAGGATCGCTAGGGGAGGGAACCTGCAGGGCGCACCCACAGTAGCTGCGCCCCACCAGGTAATATCGACGAACCGCTGAGGCTTAATCGGCTAGCGGTTGTTCAAACGACTCCGGCATCTGTAGCCGGGCCTTGGCCAGCGCGCGAACCAGGTTGGTTTCGACGATTTGCTCGCTGGTATTTCGAACGGTGGCCAATTCGCTGATCAGCAGATATTTGGCGCGTTCGAGCATCTTCTTTTCGCGGAACGACAGCGGCTTGGTGCGACTGAGGGCGACCAAACCCTTCAAGACGGCTGCCACTTCCATCAACGAACCGGTGCGCATGCGCTCGGAATTCTCCTTAAAGCGATGCTTCCAATCGTGATGAGATGCGGAGCGGCCTTTTTCGAGGTAGGAAAAAACGGCGCCGGCCTGGGTGGAGCGAATGACTGCTCTTAGGCCAACGCTGTCGATGTTTGTCTGCGGAACCATCACCTTTAAACCACTAGAAACGATGCGCAGCATGTAGTACTTTTCGGACTTTCCATTCATGTAACCGTAACTAATCTGTTCAATTACGCCCACACCGTGATTAGGATAAACAACCTTATCACCTAGTTTAAAGTCCATAGGAGCGACTGCCCTCCCTGAGAAACGCGTAGTTCCATATTAGGCACACGGGTCATTTGCGTCAAGCTAACTATTACGATTTCGGAATCTAAACAGGGCCTTTTTATGCGGTTTTTTGCATGTTTGGCCTACCAATTGCCCTATACTTGGAATCCGATGATTTCTCTCGCTCTCGACACCAGCACGCCGTCCGGAAGCCTCGCGATCCTTCGCAATTTGAGACTTATGGGCGCGGCCATGACCGATAGTCATGAAGCTTACTCCACACGAATGTTTCGCCATCTTGAATCGCTGATGAAAGAACTGGGACTTACGGTACGAGACTTCGAGCTGTTTTCCGTAGTGGTCGGCCCCGGATCGTTTACCGGCTTGCGCGTCGGCATCACCGCGGTGAAGGGCTGGTCCGAAGTCTTCGGAACCCCTGTGGCAGGGGTAAGCGCCCTGGAGGCGCTGGCGGTACAGAGCCATAGTCCCGCTCCGATACTGGCGGCCTACATTGATGCGCGCCGTGGCGGGGTCTATGGCGCGGTTTACAACCGGTCTGGCGAGGCACTCAGCCTAATCGGCGAGGAAGTCTCGATGAGCCCGGACGCGTTTCTGGCTTATGTCACACAAACCATCGCGGCCGACGAACCCCCTGCTATCCGATCCGGCAGCGATCGAACTACGGTGCGCGCGCAGGATGTGGGGCTTGTCAGCGCTACTCCAGAGGTATTAGCGGCGGCAATGGAGCAGTCTGAGGTCTGGCGGGGACATGCTCTGGAGAGCGTCTCCCCACTTCTGGCGCCTGTCGTCGGCCGAATCGGCGTCGAGAGGCATCGCCGCGGCTTGGTGGTGGATGCGTTGCGGCTGGACGCCAACTACATCCGGCCGACAGAAGCTGAGTTACTTTGGAAAGGACCGTGAGCCCCACCGATGCTGTGAGCGTTCGCCGTATGGAACTCCGCGATGTCCCGCACGTCCTGGCCATCCAGGACGGCTCTCCCGGCGCGGCTCACTGGGAGCCGAGCGCCTACGAAAATTTATCCGCAAGCCAGTTCCAAGTGTACGTGGCGGAGAGCCACGCGGAAGGTGTGTGCGGATTTGTGATCTCGCGGTGCGCTGCCGGCGAACTCGAAATTTTGAATATTGCCGTCGCGGGAACGTGCCGGCGGAAGGGAATTGGGACCGCGCTGCTGGGCGAAGTTTTGCGACACGCGAAGGCGGAATCCGCGGCGAAGGCGTTTCTCGAAGTGCGTGTGTCGAATTCCGGCGCCGCTGAGTTTTACGCGCGGCACGAGTTTCAAGTCACTGGCCGGCGTCGAAATTATTATCAGTCTCCCACCGAAGATGCCCTCCTGCTTTCCCGATCACTCTACTGAGCCGTGCACGACTCCGCGGACGGAGTAGGTGTACCGGACGGAGTACAAACAATCGGGGTGCAAAATACATGGTTGTGGCCCCTGGCGGGGTCCAGCGAATTGTGATAGTTTGCGCGAATGTAGTGCATCCGCCACAAGACGAGGAGGGTACGAATGGCCATTACGTCGAATGACATTCGCAAGATGCTGATGAATTCGGATCCGGAAATCCAGCATCTGGCTCAAGAACACTCCCGCTGTGAAAAGCAATTAGCAGAGATCCTTCAAGAGCAGTACCGCAATCTGGATGACGACCTCACCCGCGAAATAAACCTGAAAAAGACAAAATTGCTGCTCAAGGATCAGATCGAAGAGCTGGTCAACCGGCGCCAGCACGAACACCGCGAACCCGAACCCTGCCAGCGACAAGCGCGAGCGAGCTGAACGTCCGGCGGTGCACCGCGATGTGTGGCACAATAGCGGTGTCTTCGGAGAGTGTGACAGCCCCTACATGGTGAAAGACGCGTATCGATTTGTTCTGCCGCTACTAGTGCTGGGATTCATTTTGCAGCTGCTGCTGGGGCAGAAATGGCCCTTGGCCATTTCCCTGATTCTGGCCCTTTTCGTTTGTTACTTTTTTCGCAATCCGAACCGCGTGATCCCGTCCGACCCCGACGCGGTGGTATCGCCGGCGGATGGCAAAGTGGTGGTGATCGTCGATGAGCCGATGGGAACGCGGCCGGGCAAGCGGATCAGCATTTTCCTGTCGGTCTTTAACGTACACGTCAACCGCGCGCCGGTAGCCGGACGAGTCACCAAAGTGGAATACCGGCCGGGGAAGTTTTACGGCGCATACCGCAGCAGAGCCTCGATAGAAAACGAGCAGAACGTCATCGCCATCGAGACCCCGGCGGGCGAAATGGTTTTCAAGCAGATTTCCGGGGCCATAGCGCGACGGGTGATTAGCTGGAAGGCTCCGGGCGACGTGGTGAGCAAGGGTGAACTTTTCGGGATCATCCGTTTCGGGTCGCGGGTGGACGTCTGGCTACCTGCGAATGCGGAAATTGTGGTCGCGCTGGGCGACAAAGTAGCGGGCGGATCGAGTATTCTGGCGAGGTGGAAATCAACAACGAAGCTAACAGCGAGTTAGGAAGCCTGGAGTTTGCTTCGCGCGCCGAATCGCCCGGGCCGCGAATGCTGCGTCCGCGCAACCGTCATTTGCGGCGCGGCGTATATATACTCCCTAGTCTTTTCACCCTCGGAAACTTGTTGTGCGGTTACTACGCGATTCTCGCCACTCTTGAGGGGCGCATCGGCGACCTCGATCACGCCGCCCGCGCAATTGGCTACGCCATTCTGTTCGACGCCCTCGACGGCCGCGTCGCCCGGCTTACCGGCAGCAACAGCGAGTTCGGCAAACAATTCGACTCGCTCGCCGACATCGTCAGCTTCGGCATCGCTCCAGCCTTCCTTATCTACGCCTGGGGCGTTCGCGACTTGCCATCGGTGGCCATGGGACAAAGCCTGCACATTTACCAGGCAGGCTGGCTCTTCTGTTTCATCTTCGTCGCCTGCTGCGCGTGGCGCCTGGCCCGCTTCAATATTCAAGGAATGGCCCCGGGAGGCTCTCGCTATTTCGTGGGGCTGCCGTGCCCAGCCGCGGCCGGAATGGTGGCCGCGATGGTGCACGCTTCTTACGGCCCGGTGCCGGGTGTGGTCTTCGCGATATTATCGCTGACCCTGGTGTTGGCCCTGGGCATTTTGATGTCCAGCACCGTTCGCTACTACAGTTTTAAGGACATACGCTTGCAACAACGGCGCGCGTCCGGTCCGGTGATTGTTTTGGGAGCGTTGGCGCTGGGCGCGGTGGTTTTTTATTCCCGGCTCACCTTGCTCCTGATGGGCGGCCTCTACGTGATACATGGTCCGGTGCTCGAATTGATCCGAATCCTGCGCCGCCACAGACACTCGGCGCGCCCCGCCTAGGAAAATATGACCAGACTTGCAGACGGCACTTGTCGTGTCGCCATTGCCGGAGCCTCAACGCTCCGAGGTAAAGAGCTGAAGCAGGTTCTCGAAGACCGCAGTTTTCCGGCCACCGATTTTGTATTACTCGACGAAGTGGCGGCGGCCGGCACGCTCACCGAGGCCGGCGGCGAACCTTCCTTCATCCGTGCGTTCACGGAAGACAGTTTTGAGGGTGTGCGTTTTGCGTTTTTTGCGGGCAGCCCCGAATCTGCGGCGCGGGATTGGCTCACCGCGCGGCGCTCCGGCGCCACGGTAATCGACCTCACCGGAGGACTGGCGCACGAGGCCGGCACTTTCCCGTGGATTCCGGCGCTTTCGAAATTGCTTCCGCCTCCGCCGCCGGCCAGCAAAAACGGAGCGCCCGGCACGGCTCCGTATTCATCTCCAGCAACCGCGGTGCTGATCGCGTGCACCATCGTGGCGGGCCTGCAACAGTTTTCTCCGGTCCGTCTGGCGATCACATTTTATCCTCCCGTCTCGGAACTGGATCAGGACGGGGTGGACGAACTCGAAGCCCAGGCCGCCACCTTGCTCTCGTTTCGCCCGATTACCCAGGCCGTTTTCGACGCGCAGGTGGCGTTCAATTTGTTATCCGCGTTTGGGCCAGCGTCGCGCGCGAATCTGGCCAATGTGCGTTCGGCCATCGCCAAGGGAATCGCACAGTATATCGACGGACGCGCGCCGGTTCCGGCCATTCAGATTGTTCAGCCGCCCACGTTTTACGGCTACGCGTTCAGTTGCTATGCTGAGTTTCCCACGCCGCCTGATCGCAGCAAGGTGGAAGCAGCGCTCGCTGCCGCGGGGATGCAAGTGGCTGTAGCCGGTTCGCCGCCAACTAACGTATCGACCGCCGGAGAAAATAGTATTCAGCTCGCGCGAGTGGATCACGATGCCAACGTGCCGTCGGCGCTGTGGCTGTGGGGTGTGGCCGATAATCTGCGACTATCGGCGGCGAACGCGGTGCAAATCGCCGAGGAACTGCTGGTGATCCCGGTCTAGCGATAGAACCTAGAGCGGCTTTGACATTTTCACGAAGTGACAGGGCAGTTTCGGACTCAGGCCGGGAGTAAACGGCGCGGTACCGGCCTCGACGTATCCACGCCGATGATAAAAGTCCGGCAGTTCTTTCCTCAAATTGACCATCAGAATATCCATAAACTGGCTCCCCGCCTTCCGGCAATGATCTTCCGCGGCGGCCATCAGCTTCGATCCCAACCCCGAGTTCTGCGCCGCGGGATCGACCGCCAGCAATCCGAGGTACGACCGATCGCCCCGCATTTCCACGTACACGCAGCCGGTGATTATTCGCTTTTCCTCAGCAACCAGGAATTCGCCTATGCGCAAATTGGACTGCACTTTCGCGAGATCGACGCGATCTCCCTCAATAAAGAAGCTCTCGGCCTGGCGGAAAGCCGCATTGATCAAGTCCATGATGGCATTCGCTTCGCTCGTCCCCGCAACGCGCACTGGCACCGCGCATCTCCTTGGTGACTCCAATCTAAATTTCTAGCGCGTGGGAATTACTGCCGACGCGAGCGGCGGGACTATGGGTTGCTTCGGCGGCGCGGTCACTTCCCAGCTGTGCCCGAGCCCTGCAGCGTGACTTTCGTCAAGTTGTCGCTGGGAATGCGGTCGATCAGCAGCAGCAGCGGATCGATTCCTGCCTTGTCTGGCAGCGTATCGGTGGCGAAGGTATATGTCTGGCGGCCCGAATTCATGTGCAGCCTCTGGCGGTAAAGCACGGCGCCGTATTTTTTGCCTTTCGGCGGAGCGGATAGCGCGCCGATTTCGATCCAATCATCCACCGGGACTTCCTTCTCGTTGCCCTGGTCGTCCGCCTTGAACTTGCGGGCATCGACGTCGATGGTCACATCGTACTTGCCGTCACTCCGCTTGCGCGCCGTAGCGGTGTAGGCGCGATTCGAAAACAGAGTGATATCGTCGAATAAATCGGTCAACAGATACTGCAGTTGCGGGGGCGTTTGTTCCCGCAGGGCGTCTTCCAGGGCGTACGACGTGGGGTAGGGAGGCTGCGCGTATCCGTACTTCTTCAGGACCTTGCGCAGCGCGGTATTGACGGCCTCTTCGCCAATCATCTCACGGAGGTAGTACATCACCACGCTGCCCTTGCGATAGTGGATGTATCCCTGGTTGGCCTCAACGCGCAGTAGCGGGCGCTCTTTGAGCAGTTCGCGGCCGCGCGACCGCAAATAGTTGTCCATCTCGTATTCCATGAACTTGCGCATGGTGTCGCGGCCGTACTCTTTCTCCATCACCATCAGTGCGGAGTATTGCGCCAGCGTTTCGGAAAGCGAAGTAGCGCCTTGCATCACCGCGCCAACCACCTGGTGCGCCCACCATTGATGGCCCATCTCGTGCGCGACTACGTAGGTGACCATGTCGATGTCGTCGGGATGCTCGAGATTCGCGATGAATCCAATCGACTCCGAGTACGGCATGGTGCCGGGAAAGGCCTGAGCAAAGGCGGCGACGCGAGGGAACTCGATGATGCGCGCCTCCTTGTGCGGGTACGGGCCGAAATTCGTGGTGTAGTACTCGAATGACTTCTGCACCGCACTGAGCATCTTGGGCACGTTCCAGGGCTGCTCTTTCAGGTAGTACACCTCGATCTTCACGCCATTCCATTCGGTGCGCGCCACCACGTAGTCCGCGGAAAGGAAAGAGTAGAAGTTCAGCGAATAATGGTCCAGCTTGTACTGGAAGTAGTGCCGGCCGTTTTCAGTCCACTCGCCCTCGAGCGATCCCGGCGCAATAGCGATTTGGCCGGGCGAAGTGCTGATTACCGTCTCCACATTCACCCAATCCGAATTGTTGCTGATATAGGTGTCCATGCAGTCGGTGGTGCAGTTTCGTTCCAGCGGCGGCATCAAGTCCTTTTCTTTCAGGCCAAGCCGTTTGCGCTTGTTGCGGTCGTCGAGTTCATTGGTGGGCTGATAGCCGATCTGCGGCACCACCCCGCTGTTGAAGAAGGTTCCTTCCTGCATGATCTGGCGGTTGGTGACGGAATTCTCAAAGCCGCGGGTGTGGGTCTTCACGGTGAAGTGCATCACTCGCGATTCGCCGGGCTGCATGGGCACGGCGAGTTCGTAGATCTGATAGTCGAGGCGCTTATCGTCAAGGGTGGTCTTAGCGGATCCCAGGTCGATCTCTGTATCGAGGTTGGGGGAAAGAGTGAAATGAATGTTTTGCAGAGGCCCGGCGGTTTCGTTCTTGATGGTCTGGTCACCGCGCATGACCATGGTGCGTTTTTCGGGGTACAAATCGATCGCGTATTTCACGTCGGTGACGCGTGGCTGCGGCAACGTCTGATATTTCTTGTAAGCCTTCTCGTAGTCCGCCGATCGCTTGTCGCGGTCGCCTTCGCTAAGCACGTGGTTCAAAACCTCGGTGTTGTAATAGACCCACGCGCCCACCGCGATGAAGCCGAGCACTCCGAGCGCCGCGAGGACCCGCAACGAACCGTGAAACCGCAGCCCGGCTTCACGCAGGCGTTGGCGCCAGCCGGTATCGCGGCCGCGCCGCCACAGCACGATGCTGGCGACCGCTAACAGCAGGCAGAACAGGCCCCAATACAGCGTGAACCACAGGAATCCGGCGAGGAACGGCTGGTAGCCGTAGAAATCCGAGTACACCATGTCCGGGGTGCCGGCGAACTGCACCATGTTGGTGGCGATGTGCAACGGTCGCCAGACGAAAGCATTGGCGATCAAAAACGCAATAAACCCGAAGTAACCGATGTATTTATTGGGCGAGATGACGTGAATGAAGAACGCCAGCACTGCCAGCAAAACGAAGCCGCTGAAATCGATTCCCAGCATGGTGGAAACGTACAGGCCCAACTGGTAGCGGTGATAATGCTGGAAGAATTGAACCACGACTCCGGCGGTCATCACCACGCACAGGATGATAAAAACGCTGGAGATCAGCGCGATGAATTTCGCCAGGTAACTGGGCCATTCGGGATGAGGCAGCGCGTCGTGGATATCGTCCATGCGCGTATCGCGCTCTTCCCACACCAGCACCCCCGCGTAGTAAGTGATGATGGCGATGAGCATGAAGTAGAGCGTGCCGGCGATCAGTTCCAGCATGCGGTAGGTGACCGGGAAAGAATGATTCCCGAATCCCTCCGAGGCATTGAAGATGAGCGTGGGAATACAGTTGAGCAGGGCCGCGAGGGTGAGGACGATGAAGGAGGTGGTCTTCACCAGCCCCTTGACTTCGGTCTTGGTTGAGCCCCAGAACTGAATCCACTGCGCGCGCAGGCCGAATTCGCGTTCCCCGACGGGTAAGGCGGCTGCGGGCGCCGCGAGCACAGGGCCGTCTGCCTCGACCGCCTTTTTCTTCTTGCTGCCTCGCTCGGCGAACTGAAAACGGTTGTACCCGAAAGCGAAGATAGCTGCCGCGACCGAAACCCAGATCACGCGATTCCACAAGAGCAAGCCGGAAAGTCCGAGCGAGAAGTGGTTCTTGTCCGCAACCGTCCAATATTTCGTGGCCAGAGCATAAGTGCGGATGGCGAAGGGGTCGATCAAGGCGGCCATGGTTTCGTTCTGCAAGTCGGTGGTGAGCGCCTGCGAGACGGCGTAGGCAACCAGCAGCAGCAGACCCCCGATGAACGACGTAACCGTGCTGCGCGTCCAGATTGCGATGGCAAAGATGATGGCGGCGATCAGCAGTGTATTGGGAATCGCGAAAACCAGAATGCTTTTCAGGTGGGCGGACCAGATCACCGGCCCCCAGCGCTCCGCGTCCACCCACGGCATATACTTGGCCGCCAGGATTCCGACGGAAACTCCCAGCAGCGGAATCACCGAGATCAGCGCGGAGCCAAGATAGCGGCCGCCCAAGTAATCGAATTTACTCAGCGGGGTGGTGAATAGGATTTGGTGGGTGTTGTACTCGAATTCCCGCGACGCTGCGGCATTCACAAACGCGGTGGTCATCAAAATGCACAGCAGGCACATGATCGCGTAGTAGTTTTCGATCACAAACGGCGCATTGTGATAGGTGTTTTCCAGCGCGGCGCCTACCTGGACCTGGTCGGTGCTCACCGCGCCGAAGATCATCAGCGAAATGATGGCCAGGAATATCCACAGCATCCATGAGCGCAGCCAATAGCGAATTTCAAACGACAGAAAATGTAGGAACACGCGTGCTCCTTATTGCAAACCGGAAATTCGGGAGAAAAATACGTCTTCCAGATCGGCGGGAACCGGCTCGAAGCCGTCGCCGGGCCCCTGCTCGGAGAAGATGTGGATCAGCGGCCGGCCGGCGATTAATTTGCTGGAAATCACGCGGTGCTTCTCCTCATATGCCTTTATCTCCGCCTTGGTGATGAACTTTTTCCAAATGCGGCCGTCCAGGCTGCGCACTGCTTCGTCCGGAACGCCGGCAAACAGCACCTTGCCTTGATGGATGATGGCCATGTTGGTGCACAGCTCCATCACGTCCTGCACGATGTGCGTGGAGAGAATTACGATCACGTTTTCGCCGACTTCCGAGATCAAGTTATAAAAACGATTGCGCTCGCCCGGATCGAGCCCGGCGGTGGGTTCGTCCACGATCAGTAGTTGCGGGTTACCCAGCAACGCCTGGCCGATCCCGAATCGCTGGCGCATCCCGCCCGAAAAACTGGAGAGCGCCTTCTTGCGTTCCGCATAGAGATTGATGCGATGCAGCATGGCATCCACAATCTCGCGGCGCTCTTTGTGATTGACGTAGCCCTTCAGCAGCGCCAGGTGATCGAGCATCTCCTGCGCACTGATGCGGGGGTAGACCCCAAAATCCTGCGGCAAGTATCCCAGGACCTTGCGGACTTCGTGCTTCTGCCGCAGCACGTCGAGATCGCCCATGCGCGCGGTGCCGGTGTCGGGCTCCTGCAGCGTGGCCAGCGTACGCATCAGCGTGGATTTGCCGGCGCCGTTGGGTCCGAGCAGCCCGAACATACCGCTGGGAATGGTGAGGGAGACGTTGTCGAGCGCCTTCACCCCATTTGGGTAAACTTTGCTTAAGCCTTCAATGCGCAGCTCCATGCGGAAGCTCCATGTGGAAATCGGTGGTGCGTGTGCGGACTAATATACGCGATTACGGGCATTAAAGTTTCGCGATTTGGTAAACAATGAAAATTGGACTTGGATGCCCCTGGCAAGCACAATGCTCACGTCCGCGTGCCGCGAAGCTTCGCTGCGGCGCTTGTGCGCACGGCTTCGGTGAATATCGATGAACGAATGGAACCGCCGCTCATTTCTAAAGTCGGCTGCGCTGACCGGCGCAGGCGCGGCTGTTGGAGTGGCGGCGCTGGACGAACTGTCGTCGCGGATCTGGCCGGAAGAGACGGTCTTTGAGGCCAATCACAGCTACTGGGCGAAGAGCGCGGCGCCTGTAAATCCCGCGCTTGCTGAAAACATGGACGTCGACGTCGCCATCATTGGCGGCGGGTTTACAGGCCTTTCTTCCGCGTACTACATCCGCAAGAATTCACCGGCCAAGCAAGTAATGGTGCTCGAGGCGATGACTTGTGGCAACGGCGCATCGGGACGCAACGGCGCGATGGTGCTGAACATGACCGCGGATCGCTACATGAATTTCAGTTCGAATCCGGCGATGGACAAAAGGATTTACGATCTCACTTCGGCCAACATTCGCGCTTTGAGTGGCCTGGCGGCGGACGCGCAGGTTGATTGCGAACTGGATGTAAACGGTTCGCTGCAAGTATTGAATACGGCGTCGGACGTCGCCGACTGCAAAGCCTACGTCGAACGCGCGCGGGCGCTGGGAATTCCCGTCGAGTATTGGGACAAAGAGCACACCGCCGCGGCGATAGGAACCGTGGTGTACGAAGGCGCGTTTTACGACCCAAACAGCGGCCAAGTGCACCCGATGAAATTGGTGCATGCGCTCAAAACCATCGCCGAACGGGCCAGCGCGCGAATTTTCGAGAACACCGCGGTAACGCGTATCGAAGAGGGCGAAACGCACCTGTTGCAAACCGCCGGTGGCCATACCGTGCGTGCGAAGTCGCTGGTGCTAGCTACCAACGCCTACAGCTCCCGGCTCGGATATTTCCGAAGCGGCATCGTCCCGATTCACAACTACGTGGGAATCACGGCACCGTTATCAGACGAGCTGGTGTCTCAGATCGGCTGGCACAAGCGGATGCCATTCTCAGATAGCCTCACCCTGGTCTACTACCTGGGCCTCACTCGTGAGAATCGCATCCACATTGGCGGGGGCACCGCGGATTATTCATTCAACGATGGCGTACGCGACCGGCCCGATCGCGAGAAGCGGTTTGTGGAACTGCAAAGGGAATTGGCGCGAATATTTCCAGGCTTGGCAAGAACGGCTTTCGAAACGACGTGGAGCGGAGTGGTGGATTGTTCGATGGATTTTTCACCGTCGGTCGGGCGCATCGGGAAATTCAAGAACGTCTACTACGGAATTGGCTATTCCGGCCACGGCGTAAACCTCACTTCGTTATTCGGGCGAATTATCGCGGACATGGAACGCGGCGAGGACCGGGCGTGGAAGGATCTTCCGATGATCAATCACAATCTGCTCTATATTCCCAACGAACCGTTTCGCTGGGCCAGCGTTCAGGCTGCGATGGCGTATTACCGCGCCAGTTCGTAGGAAACCGCCCGAGAACGTTGCCTTCGCTAG
>Ga0302324_100001108_pt1 | contig 66323 bp, 39 predicted proteins | sample Palsa_T0_1_FD_201949 | JGI IMG/M metagenome (GOLD analysis project Ga0302324, IMG submission 201949) | Peat permafrost microbial communities from Stordalen Mire near Abisko, Sweden - Palsa_T0_1 | ecosystem: Environmental > Terrestrial > Soil > Palsa > Peat permafrost | place: Sweden: Abisko...
CGCCAGTGGATTGCTCGCCACCTTGATGGACAAGTATCCGGTGATCGTTTACATCGGCGCCGCGCTACTGGGAAGAGTGGCGGGGCAAATGATCATGACCGACGCGTTTGTGGCGCAAAGATTTGCGCCTGGCAAGACATGGCTGTATGCAGTGGAAGCGGCGGGAACCATCGGCGTGCTGCTAGCGGGCTGGTGGATGAAGAGGCGGGCGGGCCGCTGATCAACCGTGCGAGCTCATTTCGCTCGAAGTGCCGCCGGCCGCGGGTACGTAGCATTTCAGCGTGTAATCCATCACCATGCGATTGGCGTTGAAGCGCCAGCCGAGCGTCCGGATGGTGCGCTTCATGCGCTTGATCCAGCCGCGGGGCAGACCGTCACGGTCACGCTGGTAATAGAGCGGGATCACTTCTTCGCGCAGCGTGCGGTAGAGATCGTCGCCATCGCGCGTGTCGTGAACGCTCATATTGGAATGCGTCCGGCCGGTCCCGATGGCGAAACCATTCAGGCCGTCGTAAGCTTCGGCCCACCAACCGTCCAGCACGGACAGATTCAGCCCACCGTTCAAAACCACCTTCTGTCCGCTGGTGCCTGAGGCTTCGAGCGGGCGGCGCGGATTGTTCAGCCACACGTCGACGCCCTGCACGAAGAGGCGCCCGACATTGATGTCGTAGTCTTCTACGAAGACGAACTTATCGGCGAACTGCGGAACGCGCATCAACTCCGCGATCTGTTGCAGCACGCGCTTGCCGGGTTCGTCGCGCGGATGCGCCTTGCCGGCGAAGACAAATTGGACGGGACGCTTAGGATCGTTGACCATGGACGCGAGCTTTTCGATATCGGCCAGGATCAGGTTGGCGCGCTTGTAGGTGGCGAAGCGGCGCGCAAATCCGATGGTGAGCGCATCCGGACTGAGCACGCGGCTCAGCCTTTGCAACGTCTCGGGCGATTCGCCACGGCGCTGCGATTGTTCCACGGCGCGGCGCCGCACAAACTCGAGCAAGCGCAGTTTCAGAGCGCCATGCGTTTCCCAGAGTTCGCCATCGTCGATGTTCTCAATACCATCCCAAGTGCGCGATTCTCCGCTCTTCTCCAGCCAGCCCGCGCCCAAGTGACGATCATAGATGCGGAACATCTGCGGCGCGAGCCAGGTGGGCACGTGGACCCCGTTGGTGATATGTCCGATCGGCACTTCGTCTTCGAGCTTGCCGGGATAAAGGCCGGTCCACATGGCGCGCGATACCTCTCCGTGGAGCGCGGACACCGCATTGGCGCGCCGCGATAGTTTCAGGCCCAGCACGGTCATACAGAACTCTTCGAACTCATTGCCCGCGATCTCGCGGCCCAGATCCATGAGCTGACGGTCGGAGAGGCCCAGGCGCTCGCGCAGCGGGCCGAGATGCTCCTCGATCAGACCGGCGTTAAAACGGTCGTGGCCGGCGGGCACGGGAGTGTGGGTGGTGAAAACCACTTCGCGGGATACGCGCGGAACCGCCTGGTCGAAGGTGAGCCCTTCTTCCTGCATTCGATTGGCGATGGCTTCGAGCACCGCAAATCCACTGTGGCCTTCGTTCAGGTGCAGAAGGGCGGGCGTGATGCCCATGGCCTTCAAGGCGCGAAATCCGCCGACGCCGAGCAACAGTTCCTGGCGGATGCGAACGCGGCCATCGCCGCCATAGAGGCGCGAGGTGAGCTCACGGTCTTCGGGAGCATTACCGTCTACATTGGAATCGAGCAACAGCAGGTCGCACCGGCCCACCTTGGCGCGCCAGACCTTCGCACGAATTACGCCGCTGCGCGTTACCAGCTCCACCTCGATGGGCTCGCCATTCTTGCCAATAGCCGGCTCCATGGGGAGCTGGCTGATGTCTGTTTGCAGGTATTGCTCCTGCTGCCAGCCGTCACGATCCAGGCGCTGGCGGAAATAGCCCTGGCTGTAAAACAGACCGATTCCGATCAAAGGAATATCCAGATCGGATGCGCTCTTGATATGGTCGCCCGCAAGCACGCCTAATCCGCCAGAGTAAATCGGGAGAGACTCATGCAGCCCGAACTCGGCCGAGAAGTAGGCCACCGGGCGGGGCCGCAGCGCGCCGGCGTGAGTTGCGCCCCAGGTGCGGTCAGCCCGCAGGTATTCCTGCTGGCGGCGATAAGCGTAGTTGATGCGGCCATGCAGCACCAATTCTCCGGCGCGCCGTTCCAGCTTGGCCAGCGGAATTTCCGACAACAGCGCGATCGGATTGTGATTCAACTGGCGGAAACGGACCGGGTCCAGATCGCGAAACAGGCTGGTGGAATCGTTATCCCAGCTCCACCACAGGTTGCGCGCCAGGGACCACAGGCGCTCCTGCACCGGGGCAATGAAGCGATCGAGCGTTCGCGCTTCGCTGACCACCGGCGCCACCTGCGCGGCGGCTTCCACCAGCATCTGCACTTCGTCGTCGGTGAAGGCGCGCGCCTCAATGGTTTGGACCACCAGCACGCCCTGCAACACGCCCTGATCGATGAGCGGCACGCCGCAAAACGATTGGTAAGACTCCTCACCCGCCTCGCTGAAGTACTTGAAGCGCGGATGAGTGGTGACATGTTCCACAGCCACCGGCCGCACCTGCTCAGCCACCAAACCCGCGAGACCTTCGTTGAGCGCCATGCGCAGAGTGCCGATGCATGTCGGGCGAAGACCAAGCGTCGCTGCCAGAACCAGGTTCGCGCGATCCGGTTCCAACAAGTACGCAGAGCAAACGTCGGTCTGAAAGCGGCCGGCAATCAGTGCGACGACATTCATGAGCGTTTCAGCGGGCTTGCCGCCCTCGGCCGCCAAATGGCCAATCTCTTCCAAGGTGAGGACGTAACTGGCAGCGCGAGCACTGGCCGCGTCGGTCATGGTAAAAACTCCCTGTCGTTAAGACAATAGATGGCTCGTCGTCACACAAACGGAGTTATGACATCCACGGCCAAACGCGCGCACTGGGGGACACGCTTCCTTCCCGGCAGTCGGGGGGCGATTGGTTACTTATCCAGTCTATGCGGATCGGCAGCGGGCGGCAAATGGCGCGCGGCCGTCTATTCACTTGGCACGGTCCTTGGCGACTTGTGCGATGGTACGCCAGCGCAGCTTTCCGTGTGCGGTGTCGACGACGTAGCCCGGACAGGGGCCATGCACCGATCCGGTGGCTGGGCAGGGGTGGTTAGACCGAAACGCGCGGACAGGCCCCGGGTTGGGCGAGATGCGACCGCTTAAATCGCGCACGCAGTTGGTACAGGAGGGCGGTTTATGGGTGCTCGGCAGCGGCAATTTGGGACGCATGCCGATCTGTGCGTTCAGAACGGAACAGAACGCGAGCGCGATTGTTCCGATTCGGCACACGAGCTTGTGTTTCGATGGCATCGCACAAGTGAAGTTGCACGTTGGCTTCCGAGCAAGGGATTGACCACAAGACGGTCACCAGCTCTTATGTTTCTTGAAAAGCGCTTTGGTTTTGTCGGAGAGTTCCTGCCACAGAGCACGCTCTGGCTGGACATCGAATTCATCGATGAGAAACTTAATTACCTCCTCAAAGGCAACTCTGCCCGTCGGAAAGTGAGCCTTGCAAGTTAGCTCAGACCTTTCGATCCCTACTCCGGGACCGATGTGAAGGTGGGGGAAGACGACGGGGCTGGATCCCTCGGGATGCCAGTGATAGCCGAAGATCTCAAGACTATCCTCAGTTTCTACGGCGTATTTGTAGTACCGGTTGTGACCCTGTATGGACCGTTCTCGGGATCTCGGATAATCTTGTACTGCTGGACGACTGAAAGCAACAGATCGGCGCGGCCACTCAACGGCGCCGAATCCGTCAAGGTCAGAACACTGACTTCGTCCAATATGTCATAATTGTTAACCCGAAGCACACCTTTGCAGACAATCGCTGCGTTCTTCTGGAGTGGATCGAGGTTACGGCTTGGCGCGGCGTCTTACCTGGCACTCAGCAGTGGCAATAATAGCGCGACATCAGCCGCCTTATGTGCCAATTCCGGATGCTGCTTGAAGAATCCGCTGTTCCACTTTTCAACGAATTCTTTGGTGCACATCTGAAGGTAGCGCTGAGCAGCGCGTTCCAAGATGTCGGGATCTGCAATCCCTTCGGAAGGACTCCGTTTGTGTGAGGCAACCGGCGCAGATGACATATTCGACTCCAACTCTACGGTAACAGGGTTGAACACGTTTTGGCGGATTGCGATGTACTAAGCTGGTAGAGTATTCCCGCCGCGCCTCGTGGAGCGCTTTGCGGACCTTGTGTTTGTCCCCCGAATTTTTTTGCCGGAGCTGAACACGATGCCTGCCGCAGCCGCTGCGAAATCGCCCGCCAGTCGCAATCCGGAACTGATCCGCTACATTAATTTGAAGCTCCTGGCGTTGGGGCAGCCCACCAGCCGGAGCACGGCGGATCCGGAGTTTCTGGAAATCGCCGGGCCGCTACTGCGCAACTATCATCAGAAGGACCAGTTGCTCGGCAACCGGCTGTGCCCGGCGGATACTCGCATACAAACGTTCCTGGATAGCTATCTGGGCGATGTTCGTCCGGCGCGACTTCCGGTAGACAGCTTCGTGCTGGATCGCGAAGGCATGGCTCGCATCATGTCGCTGCCCGCCAGCGCCGATTTTTTTTCATCGCCCTGTCTGAAGTCCTATCGCGTGGCGCAGGGGGTACTGCATAATCCGAAGAGCGACAAGCGCACCACGCAAGGATTGTTTCACATCGCCGAGGGTGGGCTGCCGGTTCCGGCCGACAAAATCGCGGTGCCGAAGACAGCCTTCGCGGCGCTGTGGGCCGCGGCGCTCCAACCGCCGGCCAGCATGCTGGTTCTGCCGTTCACCGCTGACCAGAATGAGGACGTACGCTGTTTCGTGTCGCTGTTGCTGCGGCCGCTGGTGTGTCCGGCGGCGGGGCGCGATCCAGTGAAAACGATGGAGATTCGCTTCATCGCGCCGGGCTGCCTGGTGAGCAATCTCGATTTCGTCGAAAGCATCTTCGGCAACGGAGGCGATCCATTTCTTCCCGAGAATGATGCGGGGCTCGACGCGATGCATTGGACCGGGCATTCCGGCTGCGTGGTGTTAGCGCCACACCTGGTTGGGATCAGGAAAAAAGATGTTGGGCTGCCGCATGCGAGCGTGGCCACTGCGCGCCAGCGCCGCGATGGAATGTGCTGGGAGACCGAAGACGAGCTCTACAATGGCGGCTCGGCGTTCAAAATCACTTGCCGCGATCAGCGGGGTGTGATGGTGACTATCCTGGCGGACAATTATTACGGCTACTGCAAGAAAGAAGTGAAAACGCAGATCAGCTTCGCGGCCAATCTGTTCGGGATGTGCGAGGAGGAGCACGCGGGAGGCGCTATTGCGTTCGCCACCTACGTGCTCGGCCAGGAATTTCACGCGGGACGAACCGTCAGCTTGAAGAAGGCGGAATATTCGAACGCGCTGCAACTACTGGGCGATCTGGCGGAATCAATGCCGGAGGGGTATGCGAAGGACAAGCGCTTTTCCGACATTTACTACGTTCCGGAAGAATCCGTCTTTCATGTTTTGGACGGAACCATCGCCTGGTGGAACGGCGATGCGGAGCAGCGTCTGACATTGCGCAAGGATGCCACCTATTTTCTTCCGAATGGGTTTCGTATTCGATTGGAGAAACAAACCGGCGGAACGGCCTGGAGATTGGTGGGCGCGCGGCCACGCGGCACTCTGGTTCACAAACCCTGCACCGTGTCGGGCGGCGGCAAATCGGAAATATCGAAGTCCATCGCGAACGCGCTACTCAAGGGACCGGTGTTCGTCAAAGACTACCATCGCGACATGGATCAGGTGGCTAAGATTTTCGACCGCGATTTCTCAGGCATCTACCGGCGGCGCATTCCGGATGCCAGGACCCGGCGGCCGATCCTGAGCCCGGAGCGCACGCTGGGCTCGGTGATTCAACTGCTAACACCATCGCCCGAATACACCGACGAACATAACGAGTGGGTACGGGAGCTGCCGCAGACCATCCGCCAGCTTCTTTTTACGGTGAAGCGATACTACCAGCCGGAGTGGGGCGACAACTGGCGCGAGCACTTCACGGTGGATCGCATCAACGGCTTTCTGGGACATGAGTTGAAATTCGAGAACCAGCCTCTGGTTAGCAATTATCTGCGCGTGGGTTTCGATCCAGACGGCTCCTGGCGCATCTACAAACTGCGGCCCGATTTTCATCCGGCCGATAAGGTGGCGGTGGAAGACGACATCACTGCATCGGTGGTGCTGCCGCGTGAGAGCCTCAGCGATCTGGACCCTGAATATCCGAATCCCAGCGTGAAGCTGGTGGCGAATTGCGAGCGCCGGTTGTTCCAGCGCCCGGATGATGCCATTCGCCGCGGCACAGACCGGCAAGCGGAAGCCGACATCGCTGGGTTCGGCAATTTCTTTTCGAATTTTGAAGCTTTCGACGCTGCGCAGGCGCGCGCGCTGGTGGACCACGTTGCGGAGTTTGATCGATATACCGAGCCGATGAAACAGCGGCTGGAGAGCTTCCTCGCGGAGCATCCGGCGGACTATGTCGTTTCGTCGGCGCATCCGCGCATGGTAAATGGGCTGCCTTCGACCAATCCGCGTTATTTACAGCCTCGGCCCGATCTGACGAATCCACGCGATTCTTATCTGGCCGAAATCGCGGCGCGGCTGGAGCGCGAAATTCCCGCGGGCAGGCCGGTGTATCAACCTGTCAACGCGGTGCTCGCGGGACGCAGAAACAGTCCCGCCGATCCAAAAGCCGGCACGCCTCCATTGGCGGTCTATGGACCGGTGCATTATCAGGAATTGCCCGAGCTGTTCATGGACTTTGTGGCCAGCTTAACCGGCAAATCACCCGCGACTACGGGATTCGGAAGCGAGGGCGCGCTCACCAAGGGTCCATTCAATGCGTTGTGGCCGGTGGTGGATCTGAACAACGCGCTGGTATCGGCGACCGTGACGGGATACGCGGGGTTTACAACGTCGGCGGGGTATGCCGGTCCAAACTTCCGCGTGGATCATGACGTGAGTTTGCTGGTTCCCGAGATCTGGTGTCGGATGCGAGTGGAGGAGCGCGACCCCGAGTTCTTGAAGGCGCGCGGCTATCTGGAACAGGTGTGCGATTTCTGCCTGGATGGCCGCACCGTGCTGGCCAGCCGTCTGGGCTATCGGATCACTGAGCTTTTCGTGGATCATTTTCTGGGCAGAATTTTTGAGACACCCGACGCGGTGTTCCCCGATCAGATGCTGCGGCCCGAGAAGCAGGACCTGGCGCAGTTCGCGGCCGGCGTGGAGGCGATCGTCGAAACGCAGACGCGCGTGGCGCTCGAATATTTCGAAGATGGGAGCGTGGACGCCGCTTGCCCGCCGCTTAAGGCCCTGCTGTACATCATGGCGCATGGATCGTATGAAGGGCTCGGCGTGGAGGCTCCCGAGATTCGCGGACTCTTTACTCGCCAGGCGATGCTTCGGAGCGACTGGTATCGCGAGCGTTTAGCGGTCAAGCAGGAACGCGACGTTGCGCTGTGGACGCGGCATGTGTCGGCGCTTCAATTCGCGGGCATGAACCTGAACCCAGCGCGTGAGCAGCTGGAACGGGTGAGCGCACCGGCTTATTTACAGGAACTGGAAGGAACCATCGGCGCCGATCCGTTTCATTTGCAGATCTGATCGGGCGCGGTTAGTAAATGATCTTGATACCGACCTGGAATTCCCGAGGATCGAAAGCCGAGGTGTAGGCCAACGGTTGATCCGGATCGCCGCGAAACGATTGGACCGGATTGGGCAGGCTCGAAAGCGGGACATCGCCCACGATATTGTTCACCGATCGAAAATTGGTCCGGTTCTCCAGATTGAATCCTTCGATCAGTGCTTCCAGACGCCATCGTTCGTTGAGCGCGAACTTCCGGGAGAGGCGCGCGTTGGTGGTAAACAAGTCCGGCCCATGTCCGATATCTCGGCCAGCCCCCCAGGGGCGATGGTTGGTGATGTAGTTGTCGCCGTAATTATCCTGGCCGGTGAGGATATTAAAAGGGCGCCACGAATTGTATTGAATCACCGGCGACAGCGTCCAGCCAGAGAACAGGCGGCCACGCAAGGTATGGTCGCTTTGGATCGGCGAGACGTAAACGGCATCGAACACCACGCGGTAAGCGGCATTGAACGGCGATAAACCACGATCGGCCCTGAGGTCGAGTTCATTGTTCGGCGCATAGTCGGAATTGAAATCGGTGGTTTCGTCGGTAGCTTTGCTCCACGTGAAGTGCGAATTGAGAGCCAGGTTCTTGCGCATTCGCCGGGTAACTTGTACCGTCCCGGCACTGTAAAAGGAATTCGCGTTGTAGGCGAAATAGTTGAGCTGGGCGATGTCGGGATTGATCAGGCCAAAGGTGGGCTGGCCATCGGGCAGTGTGCCGGTCTGATAAACATTGCGGCCATCGGTGTGCGCGATATGTACTCCGCGGCTGAAGTTGTATGCTAGCGAGACGCTGTAGTCGCCAAACTGGTGTTCGATTTCGAGGCTGGCCTGCTCGGTATAGGCAGCTTTGTATGGATCGGTCCCGAAGATCACGCGGCCGGGCGTATTCGGCCCGATGTTCAGACCAAACTGCGAAAGGTCGCTGGCGGCGATCGGCCGGCTGCCGAGGATTCCTTCCGAAAGAAGGGTCTGATAGATGTTCACGGACGTGAGCGGTTGGCCGGTGGCCGGGTCGTTCAACGTGGGCAAACCGAGAGCCGTAACCACCACCAGATCGATGGTATGGCCGAGCGTGGCCGCGACGTTGGAAAATTGCGCATTGGACGGCGCGTAGTACAAACCGTATCCTCCGCGGACCACGGTCTTACTGTTGGGAGACCAGGCGAAGCCGAAGCGCGGCGCCAATGTGTTCGGGTCAATCCCGAGGGGGTAGGGATTAGCCTCCAGGTCATAACGAAGCCCGAAGTTAAGCGTCAGGTTGGGGAGGATGCTCCAGGAATCCTGCGCAAAGAAACCATAGCGCATGAACCATCCCAGCCAATTCGGATTGCCGAATCCCTGCTGATAATAGATGGGTGCACCCAGGGAAAAGGCTTGCAGGGCGGTGACCGGCGCGTTGAGATTGGTAACCAGCGCGCTCTGGCCGGCGGCGTTTAAGTACGCTGTGGCTTGCGATACGAAATTAGGATCGTTGAGCGCGGTAGCAAACAAATCGGAGAGCGGAATCTGCTCCCCGAACTCGAATCTGCCGCCGAAGTAGGTATCCGAAATTGCCTTGTCCCGTACGGGATTGATATCCCAGCCGAATTTGATGGAGTGTTTTCCGGAGTGATAGCTGGTATTTTGCAGCAGCTCGTAATGCCGCTCATAAGTAGCGGAGGGCAAGAACGTGTCTCTTCCAAATGAGCCGTAGCCTTCCACGTTGTATTCCGGACCGTTCGGTTCCACCGGGTCGATGAAATCCCGGTTGTAGTTGAACATGGCGCGCGTTTCGATTACCCAGTTCGGAGTTGCCACAAAGGTGTCGCCCGCCGCGATGGTGGCATCGAACTGGTTGAAACTTCGGCCGCGGTTGTATCCGATCTGCGCGCCGAGCTGCGCGTTTTGCTCGAAAAGCGTGTTCAAATTACCGCGCAGGAAGAGCGTATTACGGTCCGACAGGCGGTGATCCAGCCGGAAGGAGTATGAGGGATTCTCTTCGGAAAACGGAAAAACTCCGCTGTTCTGGTTGAACAACAGCGGCACCGCCGGATTGGCCGACGGCACCAGCAATTTTTCGCCATTGCTCGCCACCAGGCGCAAAAGAAGATCGTCGGAGGAAGCGAAGTAGTTGAACAATTGCTGCTGAGAAGGCGTGATTTGGTTCAGCACCGATGGATCGTCCAGGATGGAGACGAACTCGGCTTCATGCCGGTCCAGCCTTTCGAAGCTCAAGAAGAAAAACGTCTTGTCGTGCTTGATGGGCCCGCCGAGTGTAGCGCCCGCTTGGGAGCGGGTAAACGAGGCCTTGCCCGGGTCAAAGTAATTGCGGGCTTCCAGATCGGTGGTCCTCAGAAATCCGAAAAAATCGCCGTGGAAGCTGTTGGTTCCCGAACGCGTAACGATGTTCACCGTCCCGCCGGCGGCGCCGCCGTATTCGGCTGAAAAGGTGCTGCGGTTGATTTGAAACTCCTGCACCGCTTCCTGGCTTACCGACATCCGGACACCACCGGAATTCGCGTAGTTCTCGGTTCCGTCGATGAAGAAGGCGTTGGAACGGCCGTTGGCTCCGCCGAAACTGAGCCCGGATTGGGGAGTCTGCGCAATCCGGTAATCGTTGCTGTCCACCAGCGTGTTGGAATCCGAAACGCCCGGACTCAGCAGCGTGAGATCCAGATAATTACGCTGATTGATCGGCAGGCTCTGGATGGTCTGCTGATCCAGGGTGCTGGATTGCTGGGAGCGGTCTGTTTCGATGACCGGTGCTTGCGAGGTGACGTCCACCTGGGTTCCCACCGCTTCGAGAGACATGGCAACCGGAAGGTTCACGGTATCGCCGACGCGCAGTTCGATCCCTTCGAAATTTCTGACGGCGAAACCGGGAGACTCCACACGCAGACTGTATTTGGAGGGAGGCAGGGAGGTGAAGAGGAACTCTCCATTGCGGTCCGACATCGCGCTTCTGCTCAATCCGGTTTGAGGATCCTTGACGGACAGCGTGGCTCCAGCGATGGCCGCGCCCGAGGGATCTTGCACCACCCCCTTCAGGTCTGCCGAGTTACTCTGCGCCTGCGAATAGAGCGACGCGACGGACGCGAGAATCAACCAAAGCAACTGAACCGCAACCGTGAGGGAACGACGCCCTCTGGCGCGCGGCTCACGAGCTAAAATGCGCGTAATCATGAGTCCTTACGCAGACGGAACCGCCCCCAGGCGATCTGCGATTTACCTAGTTCGACAAACAGCTTCAAGGCGTTGACTTTCTCGGGAGGCACCAGCTCGCCAGCCAGGAACATGCGCAGCGCGTCGGCGCGGCGGAACTTGCCGGAGGAAGTTCGCGGCAACGTGCCCGGTTCGAGAATCTGGACCAAATACGGTCTCAACGACAAGCCGCCCAGAATCCTTTCGCTGATCGCCGCGGCGAGATCCGTTTCCGACATCGGCACGCGCAGATCCTTTTCAGCGAGTATGATCAACTGTTCGCCCTCGGCTCCGGCAGCAGCGCTTACGGCCACCGCGCAACCGGTGCGAAGGCCGGAGAGATCGAACAGGAGATCCTCGATTTCCTGGGGAGCATAATTCCGCCCCCGGATGATAATCAGATCCTTCGCCCGGCCCGCAATATACAGGTTCTCCTGGTGGAAAAATCCGAGGTCGCCGGTATCCAGCCAGCCATCCTTGATGGCGGCGTTGGTCAGTTCCGGATCGTTGAAGAAACCGGGTGTAATGGATGCGCCCCGCACCACGATCTTCCCTACTAGATTTTCGGCCACGGCCTGGTTGTTGTCATCCCAGATTTGAACATCCAAGCCGGGAAGACGCTTGCCTACGCTCGGCAACGCACGCCCCGGGCCGGGCGCCGCCTGGTTGCGGGTGGCGAGCAGCTCGCGATCGAATTCAGTGATCAGAGGTGGCGCTCCCAGATCGGAGAAAGTAACCGCCAGGCCGGCTTCCGCCAAGCCATAAACGGGAGTCATGGCTTGCGGCCGGAATCCCCATTTGGAGAAACGATCCTGGAACAAGCGCATGCCTTCTATCTCTATCGGCTCCGCGCCATTTATCGCTAGTCTCCAGCTCGAAAGATCGACGCCTTCCATCTCCTCGTCACGGACTTTGGCGTAGCACAGGCGATAGGCAAAGTGCGGAGCCGGGGAAATGATGCCCTTGTAGCGCGAAATGGTCTTGAACCACAGGGACGGCTGAACGATGAAATCCTCGGGAGAAATGTAAGTGACGGTGGCCGGGTAATACACCCCGCTGAGCATGCATCCCACCAGGCCCATATCGTGATACAGCGGAAGCCAGCACACGCCGCCATGCTCGGGATTGGCATCCGGTATGGATCGAAAAGCCGCAGCCATCATTTCCAGATTGGCGATCAGGCTGCGATGCGTCATGATGACGGCCTTGGGCTCACGCGTGCTTCCGGAGGAAAACTGAAGAAAAGCCGCGTCATCCGGCCGTACGTCCGGCATGCGCCACTGCCCGCCATCGTTGTCGAGATCGGTGACGTCGATGGCGGACTCCAGGCATTCCACGCCGCTGGTCACAGGCCCCAGCAGCTTCCGAACACGCGCGTCGGTGATCAGCATGCGAGCGCCGATCTTGCTCAACATCTGCCGGGTCCGAGTGAAGTACTCGTCCAGTTTTCCGAAGCGAAAAGGCGGATAGAGAGCCGCCGGAACCGCGCCCGCCAGTTGACAGCCCAGGAAGGCATCCAGGAAACCCTTGGAGGTCGGCAGAATCAATGCCACCCGGTCACCGGGCTTTATCCCCCGCTTTTGCAGCCCGGCTGCGGCCGCTTGCGCCGATGCCAGAATATCGCGATAAGAGTAAAACTCGGCGGCGCCATTTCTTCGCACAAACCGGGCCCCGGTCCGGGTTTGGCTGGAGAGGTGAATCAACACGTCCAGGATGGTTTGGTTCTTCAATTCAAGTTGCATAGTACATCCGGATCAATTGGCAGCCGCTCGCTGTTGAATCAGCGTCACCAGATCGCTCACGGTGTTGATGTGCTGGCGATCTTCCATGTCCAGCTCGATGTGGAATTCGTCCTCTATTCCAGCGATCAAAGTCACCTGGGCTAAGGAGTCGAGCTGAAGGCCCTGCACGATGGGAAGGTCGGGGTGAAAGGCCTCGATCTGTTCGGGCGTCAGCACCAGCCGGTCGGTGACAACGGCGCGCAAGCGCTCGTAGATTTGATCGGGCGGAATGGTCGAAGAGTGTGAGTTGGCGGTGGTCATTGGTAGGTAACGGTGCTCCCGGCCAAGCTCCGATAAGTCACATATCCATCGTCCAATCCGGACGCACTGAACTGGACGGCTGGCGTCTGGGTGCCAACCAGCAGGAAGCTGCTCGCAAATTCGTTCGCCGTGGATGGCAACGCTTCCAGAACAAACGAGGGGACGGTGAACGTTCCGGCGGAACCGGGAGCAATGCATAGGAAGGCATCGCCTGGACTGGTGGGGGTTGGCCCCAGCCCGGCCGAGACGGAAGCGGTCCCGCTGATGGCGACAAAGTCGCCCGTGGCGGCCCCGCTCCAGGTGACGGTTAAGTCCTTGCTGCGATCGATGGTCGAAAACGAACTCGCGTTCGTTGTGGGGTCCGCCGGAACGGTGAGTTGCGCTGAGAACGAGCCGACTACCGGGACTGCCGAGCCGCCGCTACCGGAGAGCGTATAAGCGCCGGCAGAGAAATACGCGGGTATAGGAGTGGCGGTCAGAATCTGATCCAACGGCACTCCACCCAAGACTGAGGAGTAAACGCCGGTGGAGGTGCTGGCAATGCTCTGCTTACCTCCCGGACCGTCAATCGATAAGGATGCGCCCGCGTCCAGCGGCGTGGGTTTGATGGGATCAACGGGGAGAGGATTGAGACCCAGGAACTGCGAAACAGTGCAACTTCCGACTGATGGCGACTGGGTGACGCCCAGCGAAGCAGAAAGCTGCGATGATGAATAGGTTCCAAAGATAGCACTGGCGGTGTCGGAGAGCTCCGGCGCTGAGCCGGCCACCACAGTAAGCGAAATATGGGTGAGATCTATAGCGCCCAGCCGAAGCGAGCCATTGGATTCGAGAGTGGTGATGTCGGCGGGATTAATGCCGTCCGCGTCGGAGCAAGCAGCACCGGCGCTGGGCGCCACGGCCATTGAGGTGAAGTTGCTGATGACACCGGCAGTCCCAGCCTGCACCGAAACCGGCAGATAGCATCCCTCCACGCCTTGGGGCACGACGAAAACCACTTGATCGATTCCGGCGCAACAGCCGGAACGTCCCGCATAGTTCACGGTGGCTAGCGAGTTTCCAACCCAAACCTTCACGTTGAGAGCGGTCTGCATGTTGCCCGGCAACGGGCCGTTAGCCTCGTTTCCCGTTACTGGACCCAAGCCTGTGCCCCAGAGAATCACGGTTTGGCCGGGATACGCGGGAGCGGCGATGGTATTTACCGGTAACTCAGTAGACGAGACATAATCCTGAATAACGGCGGGACCGCTGCCAGCCTGATTGATGGTGAAAGCACCGAAGGAACTGGGCACGATCTGAACATCCACCGAAGCGCTGGTTTGCGTGCCGTTAGTCAGGGTAAGCGTAGCAGCGCCGACCGGGGTGCTGGAGGGAAGAATGGCCGCCACCTGACCCGCAGTTGTATAGATCGGGATCGCATTCACAGTGGTGCCCCCGGAAGTCACTTGGATGGTGCTGCCACCCAGGGTGTTGGAAAGAGGGTAGTTCCCAATAATGGCGTTGGTACCCAGCTTTGAACCAAAAAGGACGAACATGGAGCCCTGAGCGATGGAACCACCTGGCAAGCCCGGATAGCTGTAGCTAGCAGCGTTCAAAACACTACCGGAAGTGACAGTGGGCTGCGCTTGAAGCTGCAGGGTGAACAGAATTAAGACTGTAAGGAAAAATACTTTGATCACATACCCTCCGAACCTGCGTTGGCGAGAGACTTTCAAGGGTATCATACCCATTGCTCGAATCGACCATGAGAAAGGACCTAGAGTTTACTAAGGGTTATAGTACTTTTCTGAATGGACGAAACGGCGGTCGAGGGTTGGGGCCGCCGATGTCTAGTCTGTAGGTTTTGGCGGTTAGATTGCGGCCGCGCGGCCCGACAGGGGTTGGGTACTATGACGCCGAGTTATTGATGCCGTGTGCGGCGTCATATATCTCAACGCTCAGCTGATTCTGAGCTTGGTTGGTGGCTGAGGCCGACGCGCCATTCTGCGATTGCTGGTAAATCTGGCTGATTTGTGAAAAGAACTGGGAGCCTTGGCTGCTGGTGAGGTTGCCGGCATTCTCTTGGGCTACGACACGTCCAGCCTCCAAAAAGTGCCGCTCTTCGCCGGCGCTGACCGTCAGATCCGTGGGAATTGTTGCGCCATTGTGGCCGTCGCCATAGATCTGCTCGCTGAGCTGGCTTTGCAACTGGCCGATTCCCGACCCTCCGCTTGTAATTTGCTGCTTGATGGTCTGGAGCTGAGCATCCAGCTGCTGGCCTTGAGAGCTGGTCAGTTTCCCGTCGCCGACACCGAGCGCGATACGGCCAGCAAGGCTCAGTTGCACTTCATCCTGGGTCAGTGGAAAGGCCAGGGTGGGTGCGGTAGTGGACGATGCAGTAGTGGACGAAGGAGATGCCGCGTTGGAGGAGGAAATGGGCGGAACGTAGAACGTGTTATTCACTGGATGAATCGTACTCATTTCGCATAATCCTTTCTCCCGCCTTATCGGCACGTTTGTAACCGCTTTGAACGAATTGCAAGCCGTTGAAACGGCGGCGAACTTTCCTTCAAAGGATGGCAAGTTACTAGCACTTGAGACAAATTCGTGACGCTACATCGCTTTCTGCTCGAGCGCCGGCGCGGATTGATGCAGGAGACGAAGGGCGAGCGCTTCAGCCTGAACCCGGATTTCAGGTACCGCAGTGGTTTCGAAAAGTTCGCCACGGCGGGGCGGACCGAGCGTGAAGAAGACCGACGACGGCCTTTTATTACAATCGAGCAACGCGCCCTGCCCATCGGTTTGGAACCCGATTCCCAACTCGTTCGGCCGAGCCAGCCCATGATCCATCAACGTTTGGGCCAGAGGCCGCGGATGATTGGCGTAGTTTTCCTGAATGCCCGTGCAACTGATGATACGGTCCACGTCGAATTCGCGCTCTCCGCCACGTTTCAGTTGCACTCGAACGTGAGTATCGCGTCCGCGCGAACAGATCTCTGCGAGTCTCCCGGCCATGATTTGCAAGGTCCCACTGGACTTATATCCCTCGAGCCGATCGCGAATTTCGGGCGCCATTCGATGACGGTGCGGCTCCCAATATTTCTTCAGATGGCGCAGAAATCTGTGCTGCTGCGCTGCTGGAAGTTCCTCCCAAACCTGGTTCGAGATGGGACGCAAACTGTCGACGATGGCCCGCCAACACAGATCCGCCTGGCGCGCCGTTTCGATGTGGGCGCGCACTTCTTGCATCAACAATCGAAGGTTGCCCCGGTTCCGCAGAACCGGCGGCTCAGGGATTGGAACCTGCACATTATGGACTTGCGGCAGAATCCCTCGGCGGGACAGCATGGATACCTCACAAGCCATTTCCTGACTATGCAGCGCGAGCACGGAATCCACCGCCGTGAGGCCGGTTCCCAAAAGCAGGATTCGCTCACCCGCAAAGCGTACATGTAGCCCGTCCCCCAACCAGGGCGAGAGTTGCCAGCGGTCTTCATTTCCAGTCCTGAGCAGCCCGGGAGTGGGGCAGGAAGCGGGATTGCCCAAAGCGAGCACCACTCGCTCCGCACGAATTGTCTTCCTGTCGCTGAGGGTCACCGAGGCTCCGCTTTCCTCGGCGCGGGCGTCGATGGCCTCGGCTCGGATATGGGTGAAGTTGGCGCCGCCGCTGTCGCGGAGCGTTTGATCGAGCACCTCTCTCAAGTACTCGCCGAACAACCTCCTGGGGGCAAAGGTTTCGGGCTTGGCGTCGGGCCAATGGCGGGCGCGCAGCCACTCCAGAAAATCGGCGGGCTGTCCGGGGATCGCGCTCATCTTGGAAGCGGGAACGTTCAGCAGATGGTGGTCGAATGAAGTGGAGTAGGCCAGGCCGGCACCTAACCGCTTGCGAGGCTCGATTACGGTGACGTGGCCTCGATAACCGTTTCTGAAAAGATGGACCGCGACCAATAATCCGCTACAACCTCCTCCGACAATCGCAGTAGAACAATGAGCATCCGATGATGACATGGCGACTCCTCCAGAGCCAGATAGTGACTTATGTTCCTATCATTATTTGTGGCTCTCCTGAAAGCCAGCAGGCCGTTGCGCACTCATAGCGCTCATCACACGCCCGGTGATCAGGAAGGGAACGATATCGCTGTACATGCGATCGATCCAGTAGCGATAACGGGACTCAAAAGCATTGCGGCGCAGCTTCTGAGTCGGAGTAACGATTTCCGGATCTAAAAGCATCTCTTCGGGGAGGAAACAAAACCGCTTAATTCGTTCGTGTTCCGCGAGCTCACGACTACATTTCACGATTTCTTCCGTAATCCACGCCGCTATTTCGGGATGGATTTCCGGTGAATCTACATCCAGCAGCGGCAGATTACGTTCGGCCGCAAACTCCTGAACTTTGTCCCATTGCGGAACGATCACGGCCGAAAGGAATTTGCGTTGATTGCCCAGCACCACGGCGGATTGAATCACCGGGCAGTGGCTCAACACCTGCTCCACAATCGAAGAAGAGACCTTCTTGCCGGTGGAAAGAACAATGGTATCTTTCGCGCGTCCCAGGACCCGGAGCCGTCCGGTGGAATCGAGCGAGCCGAGGTCGCCGGTTCGGAACCAGCCGTCGCGCATACACTCCGCCGTAGCTTGGGAGTCCTTGAAATAGCCCTTCATGACATGCGCGCCGCGCGTGAGGATCTGTCCCTCGTCATCAATGCGGACTTCGACGCCGTCGAGAGGTGGGCCCACCGTTCCCAGGCCATCCGGCCCAATGGGATTTAAAGCGATCACCGGAGAGGTTTCCGTCAGACCGTAGCCTTGCAAAACGGAAAAACCGGCGGCCCGAAAGAAAGCTTCCACGGATGGATCCAGGTGCGCGCCACCGCACACCAGAAATTCGAGGCCGGCCAGCTTGGCTCGCACGCGACGAAAGAGCACTGCTTTGGCCAGCGCCGATCCAACCCGGGTGGAAAGGCTTCGCTCCGCTGGGTTCATCACGCGTTGCGTGCTTGAGTGGAGCATCCACCTGGCAAGACGGCGCCTTCTCTCGGATTGCAGATCGATTTCGGCGTGGACGGACTCCAATATCTTTTCAAGCACGCGGGGGACGCAGCCCATCACGCCTGGGCGGTGGACGGGCAGGAGCTTTTTCAGGTCATGCGGGTCGCCGTAAGCGATGGCAATGCCTCGCGCGAAGTAACCGTAACAGAGAATTCTCTCGAAAACGTGAGCCAGGGGCAGAACCGACAGAGCACGGTCCACACTGCGAAACTCGAGACGAGTGATACACTGGCGCAGATTGAAGCAGATGTTGGCGTGCGTGAGCATCACGCCCTTCGGCTGGCCGGTGGTGCCGGAGGTGTAGACAATACTGGCCACCGATTCATCGCTCAGGGATTGAGCGAGAGCACGCACGGATTCCAGAGCCTCGGGTTCAGGACGCACGGGACGGGATAGATCCGAAAAGCGATCGTGCCACGGAGCAGACCGGTCGTCGAGAGCCAGCAAGCCCTGCAAAGCGGGCAGGCGGTTTTTGAGATCGCTGAGGACAGTGTTTTGCATCTCTCCGGCGAAAAGCACGGCCCTGGCTTCGGAATGGCTGAGGATAAATTCCACCTGGGCCACGGGGGCCGTGGCATACAAAGGAACGACGATCAGGCCGGCGGTTTGGCAGCCAAAATCCGCGATATGCCATTCGGGGCAGTTGGCGGCCCAAATCGCTACGCGGTCGCCCGCCTTCAGACCAAGCTCCTGCAACCAGCGGCGCACCGCAAAAACTCCCGCGACAAATTGAGCCGAAGAGCAGAACACAACTGTCCCGTCGTCGCGCCGCATAGCGAGGAGATCCTCGCGTGCGGGAGCGTCCGCAATTTGCACGAACAGGTCAATCAGGGTGCGCACGCACCAAGTACCTTTCGTTCCCCGGAACAGGCGCGGGCCACGATCGCGGCGATTTGACCACTCCAGGAGCGCGAGAAAAAGATGCCGGTGGGATCGGCCGTCTCGATGGCGGCGTTCGATTCATCGAAGACTACCGTACCTGCGTAGTCGGACTGCTGCAGCGGAATGACGGAGGGGACAAATCCCTCGCGCGCGGATAACAAGCCAAGGGCCAGTTCCACAGCGGCCGTCGCCGCGCCCAGATAACCGGTGGCGCGTGACAAGGAACTGGCAACCGGCACTTCGTTCAGAGCGGTTGCCGCGGTCCAACAAGGTTCACTCGCGGGCGAGACTGCAAAATGAAAGGATTGACATTCCTCGGGAAGGCGGCGGATGAGGCGGCGAATGCCCCGCCCTGAAGAGTCGGAATTGCGCACGGGAGCTTCGAGCGAGCACTCGATTCCGAGGATTTCGCCCAGGATGTTCGCGCCACGGTCCACAGCCTGGCTGCGCCTTTCGATGAGGAAAAAGGCCGCACCCTCGCCCGGAGTGATGGGGCCGAAGTCCGTGGTTTCGCCGGAAAGCGAGCCTGCTTCCCGCAGCGCAAACAGTGACGTGGTGGAAAGCAGAGAATCGAAACCACCCACCAGCGCGGCATCCGCGCGCCCTTCGGCGATATCCGCGCACGCGGCCTGAAGCGCGAGCGCCGGAGCAGTTTCACTGTGAACGAAGTTGCCGCTCGGCCCCTTCGCGCCGAATTCGGTGGACAACACAGCCATGCCGCCATTGCCCAGCGTTCGAAGCGAGAAGTAGGGATCGATCAACCGGGTGGGCGTGCCGCCCACATGACCGAAGTCCGGATCTTTGCCGGAACCCCAAGCGAGTGCGATGGCGCGGGAAAACTCCGTGTAATCGAGACCGGTCTGACCGGAAGCGGTATAGATGGCCAGCCGATAAGGGTCGATTTCGCTACGATCGAATGCGCTGCTTTCAAAAGCCTCGAGCGCCGCGCGCATGGCCAGTTGCACCGGACGCGACATATATTTGAGCGCTTTGGGAAAGCGCAGCAGCGGGCTCAGGTCGAAGTCTGGACAACGGGCCGACGCGATGGCGTCGCAATCGTCCACGCCGGGAGGGATCTCATTTTTGACCGCGGAATCGCCGGCCAGCAGGCGTTCCAGGTTGACGGAACAGCCTATACCCAGCGGAGTGACAACTCCAATTCCCGTTATCGCGATGTCGAACAGATCGGAGCGAAAAATCGCGCTACTCTCAGTGGAATGAACTTCCAGAGGCTGGCCGGTCATTGTGATCCTCGTTCCAGGAAGGTTGTAGAGCAAACCAACTCGCGATCTCGCAAGGTTTGCACCCGGATTCTTTTTCCCTTGAATTGAGGGAACCGATCCAGCGCGCCGTTCTGTAACTCCATGTCGATGGTTCCCGTTTCGGGCCGCAGAGCCGTTACAACCGGTGCGTGCGACGGATCGTGGAGGAATCCATTTCCGAGGGCATTCTTCAGACTTTGTTTAGCGCAGAAGGCGCGCACATACCACTCGTCGGCCGCCGATCCGGCACTCGCGTCCAGCAGGCGGCGTTCAGACACCGAGAAGGCTTCCGTGACTCGTTCCTTGGCTAATTCCGCGAGATGTTTGACGCCGATGCCCACCAAATGATCCTGCGTGAGAGTGGCAATAGCGACCGCCGTGCCGGTGGTAGACGACACCGAAACGGACGGCGCAGCGCCCAGCTTTTGTACCCAGCGGCCTCGAGCGAACAGCCGGTCGTCATCGCCCGCATGGATTTCAACATCGGCCGCGCACACGTCCAGTCCGGCCGTTTCTTTCAGCAACAGCCGTACCGCATCCTTCGCCGCACAGCGTCCCGCCAGCCATTGCTGCGCCGCGGGTCCCTGCATGACGCTCCAATCCTGTCTTTCCGCGCGCGACAAAACCGAATGAGCCAGGCTTTGCATCCAGATTCCGTGGGAGGCTTCCAGAAGTTCCGGCGCAAGGTCCACGCGGGCGCAGAACACTGGACTGCCCGTGAGATGGCGAATGGGATCCAGCCATGCCACTCCGGTTCGCGTGGCGCGTGGGGACAGGCGAAGATCCCAAAGACTGCGCGGCAACAGGAACCGGCGATCTTCCCAGCTCTCCAGCCGGTACACGATCTGTCCTTGGGCATTGCGAATTTCGATGTCGGAGCTTAAATCCTTCTCGGTAACGCGCGTGGCCACAACATCGCAAGCGAGCAGCGCGCCGGGCGCTTCCAGTGGTCCGTAGCAATGGAGTGCGCCCAGGCGATAGGGGAAAATGTCGCCCGCTCTTTGTAGAACTTCTTGCGTCCAAAACGCAACCACCTGGCCGGCGGCATCCAATACCACCGGGTCGGTGAGAAACCCCGGTTCCGGATGTCCCTTCACCAGCGTGTTGCGAGGCAACACTTCGATGGTCGCGGACGTACCGTTCGATCCGCTTTCGTTTACCGCGCGCACGGCCCGCAGCGAAGGGCCGTGAAACATTCCTTCCGCGTAGAGCCGCTCGGGCGTCCATTCGGAACGCTTGCGATCTTGCAACGCATGCGGCTTCGCGGAAGGCTGCGCGGGATATTGGTCCGCGAAAAGCATCAAGCCTTCGGCGCACACCGGCCGCAGCGCAGTCTCGCTGAATTCGCGAACCCGAACCATCACCGCACCGGCCTCTCCAGCTTGCTCCGCAGCGACATCCAGAATAATTTCGCCGCGCTCGAGTGCCACCCATCGGCTGGCGCGAACGTCGCGCATGCCAACCAATTTTCGTCCGGGCTGGAGCAATGCACCGGCTTCGGCGAGAATCTCCATGGTGAAGGTGAGCGGAAACACCGGGAGCGCAAGCAGCGCAGGATCGTCGATGGAGACATTGCGGCCCAGGGTATGGTCCACCAGCAGTGGCTGATCGGCCGGAGATAGACGAACTATGACTCGCGCTTTCACACCTTCCACTAGCTCCTTCACATCGGCCATGAACGGAAGCACGGGTGGTCGAGGAGCGGGCTCGGCGGAAGGCGTCTGCCGAGCCGCGAAATAGGAATTCAGTACGCGCTGCTGCGTCTCCAGAAACTGAGACATGGTCTTCATGTGCGCGGCAAGAGCAACTGCGGCGGGTGTGGGCTCCGCGGCTTTGGCCGGCGCTGCTTCGGTGGGCGCCGCCACTTGCGCCTCAGCCGCGTAAACTTTCAGCGGTTTGAAATCGGCCGGCAGACGCACCGGTTGCAATCCCATCTTGATGGTCAGCAGCGGACGCGACGGCGCGTGAGCTTTCGAAATCGATTCGGGATTGCGGCGTTCGTACAAGCGCGTCAGGTTCACTGGCACATGCTGGGCAACCAACTCGGCAACCAGGTGCTGTAGCTGATGAATGCCCGTCCGATGTTGCACGTTCGCGGGCACGGCACAATGCTGTTTGCGCCGCAAGATATCGCCGACGAAACCGGTGAGACCGGAGCGCGGCCCCGCTTCGACAAACATCCGGATTCCGTCGCGATGCATGTGCTCCACGGTTTCGCGGAAGCGCACGGCTGACGACCATTGCACCGAAGCCAGTTCGCGGATCTGTTGTGGATCGGCCGGAAACTGTTCCGTGTTGACACAAGAATACGTAGCGATCTTGGGGGCTGCGATGGTTACCGTTTCGAAATGCTCGCGTAGCCGCGTGGCGAATTCAGAAAACAGCGGGGTGTGGTAGGCGCGGCCGAAAGGAAGCTCCTGGCAGATAGCGAGCGTGCTGGCCAAGGCTTCCCGCGCTTTGCGAATGGACTCTTCACTGCCGAAAAGCACCGCCTGATTGGGACAGTTATCGAGAGCGATGAACAGGGTGCCTGCGCTGTCCCGGACCAGCGATTCCAGTATGGAGGGGGCGACGCCGGCCACTGCCAGCAACACGCCGGTCTGAATGGCGGCAGTATTCTGCAGCTCCTCGAAGACGCGGTTGACGCCGCGCACGTGGTGCAGTAGCGCAGCTTTCGTATCGGCTCTGACAATGCCGCTGGCTAGCAGCGCCGAGTGTTCGCCGGTGCTGTGGCCCACCACCGCGTCGGGCTGGATGCCGAGATGCGTGAGCAAAGCGTGGATGGCCTGATTGCCGCAAAATACGGCCTCCGCGCCGACATCCATGGAGAAGAGCCGCGCCTCAGCCGCGATGCCGGGCGGAGGAAACACGCTGTCGCTGAGGCGATATCCACGGTTGGCGAACGCCTCATTCATAAAGTCGAACCAGTGGCGGACCTCGGGGAAGTGAATGCAGAGATCCGACAGCATCCCCGCGTACTGTGCGCCTTCGCCGGGAAACATCAAGGCCAGACGGCCGCTGCCACCGAGCGGCTCCTTAGTGAAATAAATGCCTTCCACGTCGCGAACCCGTTTGGTGCGGCTGTCTTCGAGTTTTGCGGACGCGCGATTCAGCTTGTCGATCAGTTCCTGGCGGTTACCAGCGACTAAAGAGAGACGTGAAGCGCCCAGCGGCCTTTCGCAGTTCAGCGTAAACGCGATGTTACGCAGCGGAGTGTCGGCAGGCAGGCCAGCAAGCGTATCACGAACCAAAGCGATGGCAGCGGGCAAACGCTCGTCCGATTCGGCGGAAACAATGAAGCACTCGGCGTCCCACTCATGCTGCATCCACGGCGCGGAGCTTGTTCCGGTATATTCTTCCACCACGGCGTGCGCGTTGATTCCGCCGAATCCAAATGCATTGACACCGGCGCGGCGGGGCCCGGTGGAAACATCGTGAATCCAGGGCCGGGTTTCGCTGTTGAGATAGAAATTGGATTTTTCGAGATGCAGCTTGGGGTTGGGCGTTTCGCAATGCAGCGTAGGCGGAAGCACCTTGTGATGCAGCGCGAGAGCCACCTTGATCAGACCAGCGATGCCCGACGCCGGCATGGTGTGGCTGATCATGCTCTTCACCGAGCCGAGAGCGCAGCGCGCAGTACCCAATTGGCCGAAGACTTTGGAAAGCGCTTCTACTTCCGTGGCATCGCCCACCAGCGTGGCAGTGCCATGCGCTTCAATCAATCCGATGGTTGAGGGATCCACGCCGGCGGCTTCATAGGCGCGCTCGAGAGCAAGCAGCTCGCCTTCCAGGCGCGGGGCGAGAAGGCCCTTGGCGCGGCCATCGCTTGCGACACCCACACCCTTCAGCACCGCGTAGATTTTGTCGTTGTCGCGCTCCGCGTCGGCCAGGCGCTTCAACACCACCATGCCGCCGCCTTCTCCCAGAAGCGTGCCGGTGGCCTCCGCATCGAAGGGCCGGATCTGTCCATTCCTCGCCAGCGCGTTCAACTGGGAAAAGATGATCATGATCACGGGCGGAACGGATGCATTCACGCCACCGGCCAGGGCCATGTCGCAGCGTCCGGATTGTAGATCGCGAATGGCGAGATCCACCGCAACGAGCGAAGATGCGCAGGCCGCGTCGACGATATAATTCGCGCCCATCAGGTCCAGCCGATTCGCAATGCGTCCGCTGATGATGTTGGGAACTAAGCCAGGGGCAGTGTCGGCGTGAAAAGGCGGGAGCGTGGTTTTGAGCGCGGTGCGGATGACGCCGAGTTCGTCGTCCGTGTATTCCGGATGCAACTGGTGCAGCACTCCCAAGACGCTGTCGAGCACCATGGAATGCTGCATAGCGGTGGCGTTGCCTCGGTTGACGTAAGTGCCGCGCCCAATGATTACTTCAGTGCGCTCCCTGAATTTTCCGATGTCGCTGTAGCCTGCATCGCGCAGCGCATCGGACGCGTTGCGAAGGGCCAAGAAATGATCGGGCTCGGCGCCGTCCACGGCATTCGGCATAACGCCGTAGAGCGAAGGATCGAAGGCCGAGAGATCTCCGAGAAATCCGCCGCGCTTGCAATAGGTGCGGTCACTCGCATGCCCATCCGCTTCGAAAAAACGCTCCGCTTCCCAATCCGGAGGGGCGTCGGAAACGGAGTCCACCTTATCCAGAATATTTTGCCAGTAGCGGCGTGCATCGCCGGCTCCCGGGAAAACACACGACATCCCAATGATGGCGATGTCATTCGGCGAAAAACTCACGAAGCGCTCCTCACCGCGGAAACCTTTTCCGGCTGAAGCGCCGTGGCCGACCATGGACCGTCTCCCACAATGATGAGCGGACAAGTCTCGGCGGTTTCGATTGCATCCAGAACCACGGGAACACCCGCTGCGGCGTCGATCAACTGAACGCCGTTGGCGAGGAACTGATCGCGGACGCTTTCCGAAACCATGCCGGCGCGGTCCCAAGGTCCCCAGTTCAGGGCCACAACCTGGCCAGGATGCGTAGCCGCTAATGCGGTCGCAATTCCGTTCAGGATACCGTTGGCAGCCGCGTAATCGGCCTGGCCGCGATTGCCGAGCGCCGCCGAGATAGACGACATCAACACCAGTGACTTCAGGTCCGCGAACCGCAGCTTTCCGAGCAATACGAAAGCGCTGTCGGCCTTGGTGTGGAAGACGCGATCAAACGAAGCTGGAGTTTTATCGCGAACCAATTTGTCTTCGACGATGCCCGCGCCATGGATGACCACATCCAGACGGCCGTGCCGCGCGTAGACTTGATCGATGAGCAAAGAGAACGCCGCCTCATCGCGAACGTCCACCGAGTGGTATTCCACCGGAGAACCGGCCTGAGCAAGTTGCGCCAAATTTCTGCGAATTTCGCGGTCTCTCGAAAGCCGCTGATAAGCCGCTTCCACGGCGGCGGGTTTGACGGTCTTGCCGCCACTGCGAAGACGCTGCAACAATACAGCTCGGATGGCCGCGGCGTCCGTCAAGGCGGAAGTGTCCGCGGATTCTTCCTGCGGCATCTCACTCGCGCCCACTAGGATCAGCCGCGATTTGTAGCGCTGCGCGATCGTTTGCGCGATTTCGGCCGTGATACCGCGCGCACCGCCGGTTAACAGGAAGACCCAGGAGGAATCCGGTGTGTTTACTTGCGCCCGCGGCTCGCTCGAAAGGAAGCGGGGCGCAACGGCCAGGCGTCGATCGCCGGGAAGACCAATCTGAAGCGCGTCTTCGTCGACGGCCAGCTCGTCCATGATTTTGCGGCGAAGAATCGCCCGGCCATCCGAGGGATCCACATCCACTACCCTGCACCGTACGCTGTCGAGTTCCAGGGCGAGCGTTTTCACGAAGTCAGCAACCGCGAAATGCCCGGGATCCAGACCAACAGACGGTTCGATCCCGAACAGACCGCCGCGTCCGGTAACCGCGGCAACCAGCGCGCCGTTGGTTTTCCCGCGCTTTCGCAGGTCGCCTTCGGCCGCGCGCACCAGAGCGTAGAGGCTCTTCACGTCCAGTTGAACGTGCTTGCGCCAGGCGTCCATCGAGACATCTTTCCAGTCGCGCTTTTCACGCAGCGGAAGCAGATGAATGACGGCGCCCACCGCTCCGTAGGCCGTCGCAATCTGTCGAACTGCGTCGGCCACTGAATCTGCGTCTGAGAGATCGGTGCAGTAGACTCCCTCGGTAGCGAGCGCGGCTCCCACGCCGTGCCGCAACAATACTGGACGTTCGTTGCGCTGCTGTAACTCAGCGGCGAGATCCGCTGCGAGCCCAGTCTCATCGTCGGTGATGATGGTGACTCTGCCCGCGTGCGCTGTTACGTTCGGATTGGGCGGTGGACATTCGATGGTAGTGAGCCGAAACTGAGCGACGATCTTCGAACCAGGCGTCGGCGAAGGCGCTGGCGCGGTGACGGGCTGGAGCGCCGCGGCAACTCTGTCCACAATCTGTTGCAGCGTTCGAGAAGTGGTGAGTTGGTCGATCACCTTGCGGACTAAATCCTGATCCGCCTCTGGCAGGGAACGGCGCAGCTCGCCGATGATTTCGACGCGCTTGATGGAATCAATCCCCAAGTCCGCTTCCAGATCGGCATCCATCGCCATCATGTCGGCGGGGTAGCCGGTGCGAGCGCTCGCGATACGCAGCAGCGTTCCAGGAATATCGACACCAGCGGTGCGCGTGACCGGGGCAGCCACCGCGGCGACGCTCGGCGCAGTTGTGCCGAGCGCAATTCTCACTTGCTCCAGGATCTGATGGAAGGTCTGCGCAGTGGTGAGCTTTTCCATTACGGCGCGCAGGGAATCCTGCTCGGAAGCGGAGAACTGCCGGCGAAACTCTGCCAGGATCTCAACCTTCTTGATCGAGTCGATGCCCAGATCGGCTTCTATGGCCGCATCCAGGGCCAGCATCTCGACCGGGTAGCCGGTGCGAGTGGCGACGATACGCAAAAGGTCTGCGGCGAAATCGCGTGTGGGTGAAGCCGGCTGCTGGCTATTAGCAACCGGAGCTGGAATCGACGCTTGAACCTGTTCACCAACGGCTGTGGTTACGCGTTCGAGAATCTGCCCCAGCGTAGTGGCACTGGTCAGCTTCTCCATGACTGCGCGAATCTGGTCTTGTTCGGAAGCGGAAAATTGCCGCCGGAATTCGGCCAGAATCTCGACCTTCTTAATCGAGTCGATCCCGAGATCGGCTTCGATGGCCGCATCCAGAGCCAGTATTTCGACCGGATAGCCGGTGCGCGTCGCGACGATCCGCAGCAGGTCTGCCCGCAGGTCACGCACCGATGGAATTGATGGAACTGATGGAATTACAGCAGCGGGCGCCACTGGTTGAGGGACAACGGGCGGCGCAGCGACCAACTTTCGTTCGATGGGTGCGACAGGCGCGAGAGGCGCCATGATCGCCGGGGTTGCCACCATTGGCACTCCCGACGCAGCTTGCAGATACGCGGTCATCACCGCGGTCTGCGTTTCGAGGAACTGCGACATCAGGTTCTGAAATTGAAGGATGGCCGAATCGGCCGCGGCATCGGTGACTCTTGGTGCGGGCAACGGAGCGGGCGGGTGAAGAGCAGGCAGGTGAAGAACGGGCGAGTGAACCGGAGCAATCGACGGAACGGCAGTCCCTTCGAGCACCAGTTTCACCGGAGGCTGGTGCGCGCTAGGCTGCGCTGAGCTAAATACGCGCGATGGATTCAGCAGCCATGCCGACCGTACTTCTTCTTTGTTCAGCCGCGTCAAGTCCAGACGTTCGCGAATGCGTCCGGCAAACACCTGGCCCAAATCGAGGTCCATTCCGAGCGCGGCCATATGCGCCAGCGTGTGAACGAAGTGCGAGAAACCGCTCTTGGCGCCTCCGTCCATTGGGAGCACGTTCACCGGCTTGCCCTTCAAAACTTCCCGCGTGAGCGCGGAGAGGACCGTTTTTGGACCAACCTCGACAAACACACGCGCACCGTCTTGATACATGGATTCGATTTCCGCCGAGAAGCGCACCGGACTCTCCATGTGCTGTTCCAGCAGTTCGCGAACCTGGCCGGCATCCGGCGGATAAGCTTTGGCGAGCGTATTCGAAAACACCGGGACTTGCGGTTTCTGGAATTCCGTCGCCGCCAGAAACTTGTTGAATTGCTTGGCCGCCTTCGCCATCAAGGGCGTGTGGAACGCGCAAGCCACGGGAACACGCCGCGCACCGACACCGGCGCTCTCGAACTTCTTGATCGCTTCCAGCACCGCGGCGGTAGGTCCGGCCATGATGGTTTGGAGCGGAGCGTTGTAGTTCGCGATGGTTACGTCTGGGACCGCGGCTATGATTTCGGCTACTTTTTCCGGAGTGGCCGCGATGGCCGCCATGGCGCCCGCGTCGCCTGAGATGGAGCCTCGGATGGCCTGGCCGCGGGCGAGCGAGACGCGGAAAAGATCTTCTTCGGAGAGTACGCCGGCGGCGTGCAGCGCGACATATTCGCCGTAACTGTGTCCGGCCACCATATCAGGACGAATGCCGAGCCGGTGGAGCAATTTGAAAGTCGCGGTGTCAACGACACCCAGCGCGGGCTGCGCCACATCCGTTTCGGTAAGCGCCGCCATCAACCGGTCGCGCTCCTCGGCGCCGAACGTGCTGCCTGGATAGATGGTTCGGCTGAACGGGAAACCGTCCACCGGCGGCAGTGTCTTATCGGCTGTAGCAAACGTGTCGCGGAACTCTGGCATTCGAACCGCGAGTTCGCGCAACATGCCTGGATGTTGCGAACCCTGGCCGGGGAAGAGAAATGCGATTTTGCCGTCCAGCGGGCCTGAGCCGAGGTAAATTCCGCGCTTGGGATCGCGCAGCGAATCTGAATTTTCGAGCAGCGCTTGTTTGGCGATGCCGATGCGATCGACAAGGTCCGCCAGGGAGGAAGCGACGATGGCGAGCCGGATGCCAGACTTGCGAACGGTTTCAGAAGCTGAGGAGCAGATGGCGTGCGCCAGGCTGGTGAAGTGGCAACGTGCGCCCGACACCTGCCGCACGGTTGTATCGAGCGCTGCGCCCAGCGCGGATTTATCGGGAGCAGCCCAGAAAAACAACTCCGAAGGCCACTGCCGAACCAGCGTCTCCTCCGTGGTTTGCCGAACATCGTCGCGGTATTCTTCGAGCACCGCGTGGAAATTGCTTCCACCAAATCCGAACGCGCTCACTCCGGCGCGGCGCGGCGATCCATTGGCAGCCCAGGGCTGCGCTTCGGTGTTGAGGTAAAACGGAGAGTCGGATTCGAGCAGCTTGGGATTCGGCTCAGTGACGTTTAACGTGGGCGGCAAAATGCGCTGATGCAGGGCCAGCGCGGCTTTGATCAAACCGGTGACACCCGCCGCGGCTTTGGTGTGCCCGATCATGGACTTCACGGAACCAACGGCGCAGGTTCTGGCCTGCGTGCCGGCCGCTTTGAAGATATCCATCAATGAAGCCAATTCAGATGCGTCGCCTGCCACGGTGCCGGTTCCGTGAGCTTCGATCAATCCAACCGTCGATGGAGAAATTCCGGCTTGCTCGTAGGCGCGGCGAAGTGCCACTACCTGGCCTTCAGGACGAGGCGCGGTCATGCTGCGGCCACGTCCGTCGCTCGATCCGGCAACACCCCGAATCACGGCGTAGATGCGGTCGCCATCCCGCTCGGCGTCTTCCAGCCGTTTCAGAACTACGACGCTGACACCTTCACTGATCGCAATACCGTCGGCACTCTTGTCGAACGTGCTGCAGTGGCCGCGGCCGGAAAGCGCAGTCACGCGCGAGAAGCACAAATAGCCGAATGGATTCTGCCCTGAATCAATGCCGCCGGTAATCACCATGTCGCTGTCACCGCAGGCCAGCTCTCGAGCCGCCACATAAATGGCTGCGAGCGATGAGGCGCAAGCCGCGTCCACCGTGAAATTGACGCCCGACAGGTCGAATCGATTCGCCACGCGGCCGGCCGCGACATTCGGCAGGATGCCGGGGAACGAATCCTCGGTCCATTCCGGAAGCCGCTCCATCACTTCGGGCGGAACAGAGGCGAACTGCGCCAGGCTGGAACGAACGGCGTAGTTGACACCCAGCTCACCAAGGCCTCCGCTGAAGCCCAGCATCACCGAGGTTCGTTCGCGCGCAAATTTGCGGCGATGATAGCCCGCATCCCGCAATGCCTCATCCACCGTCACCAGCATCAGCAATTGCAAAGGATCGATGGACGCCAGCGAATTCGGTGGAATGCCGTAGCGCATGGGATCGAACGCCACGTCGGCGACAAATCCTCCCATGCGGGAATAGATGGAATCGCGCGCTTTCTTGTCGTCGTTGAAGTAGGTATCTACATCAAAGCGGTCCTCGGGGACTTCGCTAATTGCGTCTATTCCGGAAACAATGTTCGACCAGAACGCTTCGATGTTCGGCGCGCCGGGCAGCAAACAACTCATGCCCACGATGGCCACGTCGCAGGGACGCGGGACGTTGCGGCTGGATTTGGCTCGCGTATCTTGGGCCGCTGGCAGATTCTCGAGTACCCGCACACTTCCGGCGGACGCAGCTTCATGCATCTCGCGAACCGTAGAGACCCCGCTGCGCAGCGCGGCCACCTGGCCGATCATGTACATGCCTTGCTCTAACTGTTCTTCGCGAGCCACCGCTACCAACGCGTCGCCCTTGCGCTCCAACCCCTTGCTCGCTACGCGCAGTCTCCCGAGGTTCAGATCCTCCAGGGCGTTCTTCACTTCTTCGATGGATTTTCCAGCAGCCAGCAATTCGCGGCGGCTGGAGCGGAATGTTTCGTTGAACGGCGTTTCGGCACAACGTGTGGAATGGCCTGGGCCGGAGTGCAGAACAACCGTCTGCCGGCATTGGATGGCTTGCTTCTGAAACTCTTCGACAATCGCGCCGCCTTCCACCGCTTCCCGGGTGAACAGGTAAGCGGTGCCCATCAGCATGCCGATTTTCGCGCCACGCCCCGCCAGTGGAGCTGCCAGCGCCGCCACCATCGCGGCCGAACGCGCATCGTGAATTCCACCCGCAAAAACCACATGCAGTTCCTGCGCAGGCACTCCCTTGTCGGTGAGCGCAAGCAGCTCCTCGACCATGGAGTCCCACAGAACGAAGCTGGTCTTTGGACCGACGTGGCCGCCGCACTCGCGCCCTTCAAAAATGAACTTCCGTGCTCCGTCTTCCACAAAGCCGCGCAGCAGAGTCGGCGTGGGAACGTGCAGATAGGTTCGAATGCCGTGCTGCTCCAGGCCATGCGCCTGATCCGGACGGCCGCCGGCGATGATGGCGAATGGAGGACGATATTTGTCGACCTCGGCCAGCTGTTCGGCGCGCAGTTCCGCCGGAACAAAACCGAGGATGCCAACTCCCCACGGTAGCGAGCCGAGCAGTTCCTTGGTCTCTGCAAGCAACGTCCGCACCTGCGGACCACGCATCAGCGCCAGCGCCAGAAATGGCAGGCCACCGTCCTTCGCCACGGCGTGCGCGAAAGCAGCCTTGTCGCTCACCCGCGTCATGGGGCCCTGCAGGATCGGATATTGAGTACCGTTCGAAACGGCGAGAGCCGAGCCCGGCGCCAACGGCTGGGTTTCCGCGGCAAGCCGTGCATGCTCCCGAACCGATTCGTACACGGCATCCAGGATGCCGGCCACGTTGTCATACCGATCCGCGAAAGATCGGGCAAATATTGCATCTTGTCCCAGCGGCCACACGTTGGAATCGTGAGATCCCCAACCGGCTGCGGACTCGATCGCATCCAGCCATTGTTCTCGCGCCTTCGGCCCACTGAGCTTCTGCTCAATCGCTTCCAGTTCCCGGATGGCTTTGCCGGCCGGCTGTTTATACACGCGGAAGAGTGAGCCGGCCTCCTGGCCGAGGCAAACCGTTTCGCCGCCATCTGGTCTTGAAAGCGCGGCACGCACCCCAGCCGGAATGCTCGACTCCGGCGTGAGCAAAACTTGTGAATCGAGCACCACGCCCGCCGCTCCCCCCGCGAAACAAGCGGCGGCGGAATGGATGCCGATTCCACCCATGGCCCAAACCGGCAGGTCGTGTTCGGCGAGCAGGCGCTGCAGCAGAACAAATGTGCTTTCCTCGCCCACGCGCCCGGCAGCTTCATGGCCCTTCGCAATCAGCGCAGTGAATCCAGCCTTGCGCGCACTTGCGGCTTGCGCACTCGAGGTAACTTCGAGCAGGCAGCGCCGTGATCCGGCGGCCCCGATGAGCTTGGCATATTTCACCGAATCGGCGGCCGCCAAAATAACGAAAGCGATTTCCTCTGGAAGCGAGCGCAGCAAGTCGCCGGCCCAGCTCACTCCGGCGTCCAGGCGAACACCGAGCTCTCCCTTGGCGCGCCGGGTTAATGAAACCGCGCGGGCCACCATTTCGGCGGCAGGTTTATGGCCTGCGATGAACTCAAGATTCAGGATACCGGCGGCGCCGGAACGCGCTGCAGCGATAGCGGGGCCCGGATCGGCCCATCCCGGCACATTAGAGACAGCGACAGTAAAAGATCGTTCGGCAGTCATGGCAGATGGCTCATTCACGCGGACGTTTCAGGCAGACGCCGTGCTCATCGGCTCCCCCTGAGTGGCCTTGGAAGGCAGAAATTCCTGGTCGTAATACTGCTGAACCCATTCGCGATTCAGTTCTTCCCCGGACCGCAACGAAACTTCCTGGTGGCAAAGCGTGCATTGCAGACGAAAGCCTGTCTCGGCTTTCAGCGGCCCTCCGCACGAGTCGCAAGTGCCGGGAGTGTATTGCGCGAGCCGATCGATCATGGCGACCCAGCTACCCACCGTGAGGAAGTAGGATTGGAGCGCCTTGACCGTAACCTCGCCTTCGAACATGTGCTCGCTCTCGGGAGGCATACGGCGGCGCAGCATTTCCTTGCCGGCTTCGGTCAGCAAGCCTTCGTGTACCAAAACATCCGGCCCAAAAACCTCGGCGGCAGTATCGAGAATACTTTTTTCCGGAAGCCAAACGTCAAAAGCAGTTTCCGTTTCCATGGTGATTTCGATCAGATCCAGCGATTCGCCGCCGAGGTCGTCCATGAGATGCGCGTCCATGGTCACCCGCTCCCGGTCGATCCGCAGGCTCGCCGCTACGATGTCTGCGAACTTATCGTGAATCTGGGCTTCCGTCAGTTTAGAACTCATCAACATTCCTCCGATTGCGTCCTGCTCTTCTCACGAACCGCTCCAGGCCCGAATTGCCAGCGCAGTGTTCTGTCCCCCAAAGGCGAATGCATTCGCCACAGCACCGCGAATCCGCGACGGACGGCTTTGGTTCGGAACATAGTCGAGATCGCACTCCGTATCGGGATTTTGCAGGTTCATGGTTGGTGGCGCGATTCCTTCGTTGATCGCCTTGACGGCGCAGATTACATTCGAAACACCCGCCGCGGAGATGGTGTGGCCGATCTGGCCCTTGTTGGACGAAATCAGCAGCCGGCGAGCATGTTCCCCGAAGACCCGCTTGATGGCCAGTGTTTCGGTAGCGTCGTTCTTTAGCGTCGAGGTGCCATGCGCGGCGATATAATCCACCTCCTCAGGCGCCATTCCGCCTTCCGATAACGCAGAGGCCATGGCGCGTGCCTCAGGGCAACCGTCGGCGGAGGGATCGGTCAGGCTGCCGGCGTTAGAAGTGGATCCATAGCCAACCACCTCGCCGTAGATCCGTGCGCCGCGTTTGAGCGCGCTCGAAAGGCTCTCTAGAACGATCGCTCCCGCGCCCTCGCCCATCACGAAACCGTCTCTCAGACGATCGAAGGGACGCGATGCTTCCGCGGGGTTGGAGGAGCGGCTCAAGGCGCCTAGCAAAGAGAACGCAATAATTCCGAGAGGCGAAACCAGCGCTGCACTTCCACCGGCAATCATCGCCGATACCCTGCCCCGGCGAATCAGACGATATGCCTCACCGATGGCGTGCGAACTTGCGGCACACGCGGTGTCGACGGCGAAGGACGGTCCGCCGAGATGCAGCAGACGCGCCGGAAGGCTCGCCATCATGTCACCAGCGCGGCGCGCAAACAGCTCGGGACGCGCCTCGCCAAGGCCCAGACTCTTGAACGCCATTTTGCGCGTGGCTGTGTCCCACCTGGAGAAATACTCCCGGATGAGCCGGTGATCTATGTAATTGACGCTGGCGCCGGCGGCGATCCCGATATCGTCAGACGCAATTGGCGCGGCATCCAGACGGGCATCGCCAAAAGCCTCGCGAACCACGGGCAGGAAAAGCCGGGCGCTCCTCCGGCACCAGCTTGACGGTATTGGGCCAGTATCCCGGGGGATGTCGCGAACCTCGGCGGCAAGCTTCGCCGAATAGGTGGTGGTGTCCCAAAAACTAATCGGACGTATGCCTGAATCTCCCGCTATCAGTCTTTTCCAGCTTGTCTCCAGGCCGTGCCCAAGAGAGGTGGTCCATCCGAGTCCGGTAATCATAACCCTTTGAACCATAGCTGGCGGGAGTTCCTAGCTCCTTGTCATCCTGGTGGCGATGCACTTCGAGCGAACTGGTGGACCCTGGACCGCCCGAACCTTACTGATTGGAATGGACTTGAGTGAACTTCCCCATGGCGTTCCACCGCGGAGAACAGCTCCAGCGGTGTTTGTCCAAAAGGCATAATCCAGTGCTTCCTTCTTAAGTTCATTTCAACCAATCCCAAAACAGCAGGACGAATCGCGGTCCTCTAGGCGAGTTTGATTCCCGGGGCGAACGAGACGGGCAGTGACCCTACAACCAGGATGGGTACGAAAATTTTAGCCAACATAAGCCTAGCTCCGCCGTGCAAACATGGCCAAACCGCTTCTTAACGGTCGCAGCTCGGTAACGCGAGCGTCACGGCGACCTTACTGTAATTTGTATTCTCCCAAGGGAGGATTTCCGATTCTAAGTAGCGGGGTAAATAATGTCAATAGTCGAGAGTAACAGTACTACCTTTCCCCGTCATCTATAGGGGGTTTGCGCAATTCAAACTAGGGGAAAAGACCTACTTACGCCGAGATATATTACATTCATCCTATTATTCAGATGGGATACTAGACAATCCGATTTCTTACTTCGGACGCCTCAATCGTCGACCGAATTTTCGAGCGTACCAGCGCTCGCTCGCGCTGTGGCTTGTGAACGTTATCATCAACTCGCCCCGGACCACCGATAGTACTTGTGGGACCCGGCCGGTTTCGTTCTAAGACGTTTGTCACGTGTCGTTCGGAAGCTCTTATGGCACAATTGAGTACTCACTTGAGAAAAGTGACTCGGGGGACCACGTCTTGAGGCTCTGGCAGGCCTGCCGTCCGCTCGCAAAAATTTTCGAAATCTCGACAGATTCTGAGTAAGGACACAAAGTGAAGACTCTCGTTATTGGGCTGGATTGCGCGGCCCCGGAGATCCTGTTTGAGCACCCGGAGTTGCCCAATATTAAAGCGCTGATGAATCGTGGGTGCTACGGGCGGCTAGAGAGCGTGATCCCTCCCATCACAGTGCCGGCCTGGATGTGCATGGCGACCAGTCAGGATCCTGGCTCACTGGGCGTCTACGGATTTCGAAACCGCACGGACTACTCCTACAGCGGGCTGGGCGTGGTAAATTCGACTTCCATCACGGAGCCTGCCATCTGGGATGTTCTCAACAGCCACGGACGAACCTGTGTAGTGGTAGGCGTGCCGCCTTCCTACCCCATACGTCCCCTGCAGGGAGTGAAAGTGGGCTGCTTTTTAACGCCCGACACTACGCAAAACGACTATACCTACCCCGCATCCGTCAAGGTGGATATCGAGCAGCTGGTCGGCGAGTATCCCGTGGATGTGAGAGGCTTTCGCACCGAAAGCAAGGCCTGGCTGCGCGACCAGATCTACGACATGACGAAGAAGCATTTCGAAGTCATTCGGTATCTGATGGCCACGGTGGATTGGGATTATTTCCAGTTCGTTGAAATCGGGCTGGACCGGATTCATCATGGCTTCTGGAAACATCACGATCCGCTGCATCGGCAACATGAGCCGGACAGTCCCTTTAAGACCGTGGTCTACGACTATTACAAGTACTTGGATGAAGAGATCGGCAAGACGCTGGAGCTGATTGAGGACGATACGGCCGTGCTGGTTGTGTCTGATCATGGCGCTCAAAGGCTGGACGGCGGATTTTGCGTGAATGAATGGTTGTATCGCGAAGGTCTGCTGGCGCTGAAGGAAAAGCCTACGGGGCTCACACCGTTTTCGCCGAAACTTGTGGACTGGAGCCGCACCAAGGCCTGGAGCGAGGGCGGATATTACGCCCGGGTGTTTTTCAACGTCGAAGGACGCGAGCCGGAGGGAATTATCCCGCCTTCGGAATACGAATCGTTCTTGTGCGAAATGAAGGAACGCTTCCTGGCGCTTCCCGACGACCGTGGCAATCCAATGGGCAATCTGGTGTTTCGGCCGCAGGAAATCTATCACCATTTGAACAAGGTGCCGCCGGATCTGCTGGTCCATTTTGGCGCCCTCTATTGGCGATCCATTGGTGGTCTCGGATACGACACTTTGTATGTGGAAGAAAACGATACGGGCCCCGACGATTGCAATCATGCGCAATTCGGCTCGTTCCTTCTGGCCACTCCGGACGGCGAGGTAAAGGGCGAGGTGGAGGGGATGCATCTGCTCGACATCGCGCCGACTTTGCTGGATGTCATGGGCGTTCCGCCGGGACCGGCCATGCAGGGCAAGAGCTTGTTAGCGCGCAGCCGACGCTGATTGAGCCGCTAACCGGTCGGCCCAAGCCAGAAAGTATTTCCAATTCGGGCCATCGGTGTGTCCACCGTCGTGCTGACGCCAGGCCAACTCGCCATCCAGCAAGCCCACATTCACCGCTGGCATTTTCGCCGTGTGGTAATCTTCAGCGACGCCCAGATCCTTCGCGCCTAAGAGTCTGAATACCGGCCCGGCGGCGACAGCGGCCATGTAGCTGCCCTGCTGATCGAGCCATTTCGCATCGCCCTTTTCCGGCACGCCATAACTGATGAAGGTGGGACGCGGCGCACACAGCGCGATCAGCTCGTGAGCGTCCACCGGCAAGTCGCCGGCGTTCCTGCTTCCAAACGTCGCTTCGGCAGCGCCGTACTTCAGGAAATTGCCGGCCATCCAATGATATTCACCCGTTCCGGTGAGATTCTCCACCGCTTCGCCCCAATTGCGCCGATGCAATTTCGCGCCGCCTTCTCCGGAAGAACCGACCAGAACGAGAGCGAAGCGGGTATCGAACGCCATGGTCACCAGCGCCGCTTTGCCATAGCGCGAGACACCTTCGATACCGACACGCTTGGCATCCACGGTTTGGTCTGTCTCCAGATAATCCAGGCCGCGCGATGCGCCCCAGGCCCAAGCTCGCAATGCTCCCCAGTCATCCGGCTTGCGCGGCTGACCCTTATTTGTGAGGCCAATGATGCCTCTGGTTAAGCCCGCACCGTTGTCAGCTTGGATGCTGACGGGAACAATCGACGCATAGCCCCAGCCATCGGCGATAATCTGCTCGGCGGAAGGCGACTCGCCGCGCCCGTAGGTGAACATCATCATTACCGGAACGCGACTGGTAGCTTCAGCCGGCGTCACCAGGGTCATCTGAATATCCACATCGATCAGCGGGTACGACGAATTCTCGACGTGCCCCACCAGCTGCTTCCGAATCACTGCATGGGAACCGGCCATCGCGCGCTCCGTGCTGGCGATGGACCAGGTCACTTTGGGGACGTTGTTGGGAACCCGGCCCAACACCTCGCGCTCAAAATCCTCGATGATCTCCGGGCGTCGTTCCTTCCACCACATTTCCGCGCTGGTGACCTGCTTGCCGTTCTTGAGCGTCAAGGCGTCAGGGAGCTTGGGAAAAGGATTGGCCTTGGACTCGTCATAATTGGCATGATTCGGCGCGTCCTCTTTACCGCTCGGCCCAGGGCGCAACGCTTTAATGCCGAGCTGATCCAGCATGTTCTGATGATCTTGCGCCGCTGTCCAGGCGACGGCCGGCGGCTGTAGCAGGATACGCGTGACAGTCTCTTTCTCGATGGCGTCGCGGGTGTAGAGCAAGGGGAAATATTTGCCCGTCAGCCACTTTTCCGTCAGATCGCGATAGTGATCATCGTCGGGGTTGCCGGACTGGCCCGGATAATTCACCGCGCGCGAATTGTCCCAATTACCGACGTCCAGTACCATCCGAAACGATGGCCCGCCCGTCAATTGAAAATCGCTCGCGCGATAACTGGATGCATTCGGCGTATACGGACCGCCAGGCGTGGGAAATGGTCCGGGCTGAAGCCGATGCAGCATTTCTCCATCCACGGCTTGCATCAGCGGGTGCTCCGGTAGCGAATGGTGCAGCTTACCCCACTGCCAGGCCTTCGGATCGGCGCCTTCGAGCTTTTCCATTTCCTCGTAAGCGGCCGCAATGCTGCGGAGGAGAAGCGCATCACGGTTCTCCACGGCGCCGGGTTTTTCCAGCATGTCGAGCATCACGCCCATATCCGGCGACGAGATGGCGTGCGCAGCATTCGGGGGCAACACAGCGTTTATGAACGCGCGCTCCAGGTGCCGTGAGATCCAGACCTCCATCAGCGCCGCTTGCGCTGACTCCGGCAACTCGCGCGCATCCCAGCCGCGTAGTAAATTCAGCGCGGCCGTAGCTTTTGGATCGTCGGTGTGAAGCGGAGCTAGCAATGCGACCAGATGCCGCGCGGGAATGGATGTCACGTCGTTCTGCAGCTTCATCGAATCCTCAAGCGACGACTTCGGCAACCCCTTCAACACCTCATCGATGCGCGCGTGGCGCGATCCGTTGGTCCACTCGAAGCTGAGCTTGCGCTCTTTATAGGGATAATCGGCCGGAAGATTCATCTCGTTCGAAGTGGTGACGTACCCCTTCGCCGGATTGTAGGACGACGGCAATTTGTCGCCCGGCAGGAATCCCGCCCATTCATAGCGGCCATCGCCGGGTACGGGCATCAGGCCGTCCCAATTAGGACGGATGGGGGCCAGTCCGCCGGGAACCCAACCGATGTTGCCCTTCACATCCGCATAGATTTGATTTTCAGTGGGTGCGCCCCAGTGCAGCATGGCGCGCTTGAAGTCGGCGAAATTCGCCGCGCGCATGTAAGATACGCTGCCGAAGTAAGGAGACATGCCGGGTTCGAGCCAGCAAGTTCGAACAGCGTAGGCGTGATGTTTGGCAGCGTCGTCATAGATGACGGGGCCGTGCCGCGTAAAAACAAGCTCCACCGGGACGGGCGCGGCTCCCTTGACGTCGATAGTCTCGCGCACCACGCGCATGGGTTCCCAGGAGCCTTGATAGCGATACTCGCGCGCGTTCTTCGGATTGAGATCGTAGACGTACAAATCTTCCTGGTCGACATCGAAGATCGTTAGACCGAACGCGATGGCGCCATTGTGGCCGATCGAAATTCCCGGCAGAGCGGGTTCGCCGGCGCCGATAATGCTCATGCCCGGAGCGTTGATATGCGCGATGTAGCGTAAGCTCGGCGTGCTGTAGGCGCGATGCGGATCGTTGGCCAGAATTGGCCGGCCGGTTGCGGATCTGGAGGGCGCGATCACCCAGTTGTTGCTGCCTTCAGCATCCTCGCGGGAGCGCTCTATCACGCTCGCGGTTTTGTTGGCAGCGCTAACGTGGACTTCATCCGTCGCGAGCGCGAATACGCGCAGCACGTCCGGCGGTAAACAAGGATCCAGGCCTTCGGGAACCTTGGTTTCCCAGGGCGGCTGAAGCCCGTAGCGGATTTGGTCGTACTTCGGGCCGTTCTTCGAATCGGTTTTGCACACCGTATTCGCGCGCGCCACTTCACTCGTCAAATTGCGCGTCAGCCCATGGCTGCGAATGCGCACCACGTCGCGCGCTTCCCATTTCGAGGGACTGTACCCGAGCAGCTTGAATTCCGGCGGCATTTGATCGGGATGTGCTGCCAGCCAATCGATATAGGCGTTGATGCCTGCCACAAACGCCGTCGCGATGGCCTGCGCGTCGGGTCCATACGCCGCCCATTCCTGGTCCATGTCTCCCCGATAAAGAAACAGCCGCACCGCTTTGTCGCGCTCCACGTAAGCCGGTCCGAGGACCTCCGCCAGACGACCCAGGCCACGCCGGCGCCATAGATCGATCTGGAACAGCCGGTCGCGTGCCGCGTTAAAGCCTTGCGCCAGGAAAGCGTCGTCATGGTTCGCGGCGTAGATGTGCGGCACGCCCCAACGGTCCACCAGAATTTCGGCGGGTTGGCGCAGTCCCGCGACTGGCATGGTGAGCTGCGTGGGGCCTGACGCCGCGGCATATTGCCCGAAAAACAACAATAAAGACATTGCGGCGGTGCTGCGGAAGCGGCGAATGCTCACTTCGATAGGATATCCAATACTTAGGTATCAAATATTAGACATCTTGGGACCAGGTGGAGTCTTTCCAGCCGTCCAGATCATACTCAGCCATGCACGAATCGGCGAATCCCTGGAACTGTTCGATCAGGTTATTACGGCGCGAAAAGTTGACCACGTCCATCCGTACCTGCTCGTGGTTTCCGGAATAGTTGATCTCATAGAGTTCGTGGCGCGCGCCAAACTCGGTGCCGATGGCATCCCAAATCAACTTGAACAATTTCACGCGCTCTTCCGCCGTACCCGAGGAACCACGATAATATTTATCGATCAGCGGGCGCAGTTCCGCGTTCTTTAGATCCTGAAAGCTGGATGGCGCCACCAACAGGCTGCCGGCCAGCTGCTTCTCGAAGATATGGCGAACCGCCGGCCAGCATTCGGACGCGAACATTTTGATGCTGCTAGCGTACTCGGACTTGGGGACCACCGTTCCGCCGGGAGCGGGCTCCGGGTCGAGACACATCGCGGTGGTCATCGCCAGCATCAGATGCCTCCAGGCCAGAATCTCGCCCAGCGCGGCTTGGACGCCTCGGAACGATTCTGTGCCGTTGGTGGCTATCGCTTTTGCGAACAGGCCCGCCATCATTTCCAGCTTCACCGTTAACCTGGCGCCGGCCTGCAAGGTGAACCGGTTCACGAACCTCGATTCGGCGTAAAAGCTGTTGGCGCGTTCCGGATCGCGATACACCAGCAGATTCTCCCAAGGGACGAAGACGTTGTCGAAAATGATCACCGCGTCATTCTCATCGAAGCGGCTCGACAACGGATGGTCGAACGGGCTGTGGGCATTCATTTCATAGGACGGCCTGCAAATGAGCTTGACGCCGGGCGAGTCCATCGGAGCGATGAAGACGATGGCGAAATCCTTTGCTTTGTCCTTATCCAGCGTGACCGCGCTGTTTTGGGCGACGAAGGTGGCATGCGTGAGCGCCGATCCGGTGGCCAGCATCTTCGCGCCGGACACCACGATCCCGTCATCCCGCTCCTTCACCACGTGTACGAAAACGTCTTCCACTTCATGCACCGGCCGATTACGATCCACTGGCGGGTTGATCAGCACATGATTTAGGAACAGGCATTGGGAGGAGTACTTGCGGTACCAGGCCGTCGCGCTGCCGTCGAACGGAGCGTAGAACGCCGGGTTCGCCGCCATGCTCGCCATGAACGCAGCCTTATAGTCTGGGGTGCGGCCCATGAAGCCGTAACTTAGCCGAGCCCAAATGCTGATGGCTTCGCGAGCTTCCACCAGCTCCTGGGCGCTGTAACTGGGCTTGAAGAATTTGTGCGTGCGCTCTCCGAATGCGTCGGCGGCTGTGAGCGCGTCGCGTTGTTTGGGATCGTGCAGCGCGTCGTACAGTCGAGCTACCGATTTAGAAGCGTTGCGGAAAGCAGGGTGGGTGGTGACATCGGCGACGCGTTCGCCATGGATATAAACCGCGCGGCCATCGCAGAGGGATTCCAGGTAAGTTCGTCCATCCAGCAGCCCGTAGCCCGATGTTGGCATACGTATGATCGTAGCCGCTGGACGGATCGGTTGCGAATCTCGGAAAGATGCGACCCCGCGTTAGCGTTTGGCTACGTGGCCGCGCCCATCGCGCATCTCGTTCCCTTTGAAGTGCTCCATCTTATCGAGATGATTCGCGGGATCGGGCCGTTCGCCAGCCTTGGGCATCGGGCCTTTATATCCGTGGTCAGGATGGAAATGGTTATTCACATGGCCTCGGAAGTCGGCGGCGCCATGGAACCACGGGCCAACACCAATGAAGATCCCACCCGAAAACCATTCCGGTCCGTAGTAACCGTAAGGAGCGCAAGCATAAGGAGGGGTGTCGTAGTAACCGTAAGGACAGTCGGGCGCGGGTCCGATATTGACGGCAACTTGAGCCTGCATGTTCGGGGCATCCATTGTAAGAGCTGTCACCGTTAGGAAGATTCCAGGAACGGCGGCCATTGCGAAACTTTTGAGTCGATTCATATTTCCTCTGCAAGTTAGACCCAATCCGTGAACTCCCGTTTCCCTCCGTTCCTTTCTCGGGATAGAAGCGTCACATTTCCACCAGGATGTTATCTTGAGGAAGTTGGCGGGCAGGTGATGGCAGAAATCGCAGAATTCCCGGACGGGATGTTCCCTACGCTGGACCAGGCGCAAATTGCGCGGCTCATGCCACTTGGCGAGGAGCGGCAAGTGGCCGCTGGGGAAATCATCTTCGATCAGGGAGACTCAGAGCACGGAAGTTTCGTTGTATTGGAGGGGAGCATTGAGCTGGTGAGCGTGACCAACGGCCAGGAAAGCGTGCTTGCGGTCCACGGGGTCGGGAAGTTTACTGGTGAAGTAAGCCATCTCTCGGGACGGCGCTCTTTGGTTCGATGCCGGGCAACGCTGGCCAGTAGGCTGCTGGAAATCAGCCGCCCGAATCTGCAAAAGCTCATGCAGACCGACGCTGGGCTGGGCGAGCTGTTCCTGCGCGCTTTCATCATGCGGCGCGTTTATCTGATCAGCCATTCGGTGGGCGACGCGGTGCTGATCGGGTCCTCCAATTCCGCCGACACCTTGCGTCTGCGAGGTTTTCTTTCCCGCAACGGCCATCCGTTCACCTATGTGGACGTGGAGAAAGATCCCGATGTCCAGACCTTGCTGGATCATTTCGAAATCCGGGTAACCGATATCCCGGTGCTGATCTGCCGGGGCGAACTGGTGCTCCGCAACCCCAGCAATGCCGAGGCCGCCGAGTGCTTCGGGTTGAATGAGGGAATCGACGAGGGTGGCGTGTATGATCTGATCGTCGTCGGCGCTGGACCGAGCGGGCTGGCCGCGGCCGTTTATGGAGCGTCCGAAGGGTTGAATGTGCTGGTGGTCGAGAGCAACGCCCCGGGTGGACAAGCCGGATCCAGTTCGCGAATCGAGAACTATCTTGGATTCCCGATGGGAATTTCCGGGCAGGAGTTGGCTTCCCGCGCGTTCGTCCAGGCGGAAAAGTTCGGCGCTCACATCTCCATAGCTCGTTCCGCCGCCTCGCTCAAATGCGCCAAGCCGCCCTACGCCATCCAGTTGGACGATGGCGGAATGGTTCGCAGCCGCAGCATCATCGTGGCGGCCGGCGCGCAGTATCGAAAGTTGGGCTTGCAAAACCTGGCGCAGTTCGAAGGCGCGGGCGTATATTACGGCGCGACGGCGGTGGAGGCGCAGGTTTGCGCGGATCAGGTGGTGGCCATTGTGGGAGGCGGAAATTCCGCCGGCCAGGCGGCGATCTATTTGTCGACCGTCGCTAAGCACGTCTACCTCCTGGTTCGCGGGCCCGGACTTTCCGAGACCATGTCGCGCTACCTGATTTCGCGCATTGAGGCGTGCAATGAGATCACGCTGAAAACTTGGACTGAGATCGAAGCCCTGGAAGGCAATGGGCACCTGGAACGGACGCACTGGCGGAACACAAAAACCGGAGAGAGTCATACCTGCGAAACCGGGCACCTGTTCCTGATGACCGGCGCTTCCCCGAACACCGCGTGGCTCGAAGGATGCGTGGCGCTGGATCCCAAGCAGTTCATTAAGACTGGCGCGGATGTTACCGAGAACTGGCCTCTGCACCGTCCGCCCTATATGCTCGAAACCAGCCTCCCCGGCGTCTTCGCGGTGGGCGACGTTCGTGCCGGCAGCATGAAGCGCGTGGCCGCGGCAGTGGGAGAAGGATCGATGGCGGTCCAGTTCGTGCACCGCGTTTTGGCGGAGTAACTACACCTGATGGGAAAACTAGACGGGAAAATTGCGGTTGTCACTGGAGGCAGCAGCGGGATGGGCCTCACCACCGCTGAGCATTTCGTCGCTGAAGGGGCCTATGTCTTTATCACCGGCCGTCGTCCCGACGAACTCGAAGCGGCGGTAAAACAGATTGGCAAAGGCGTAACGGGCGTGCAGGGAGACGTTTCGAACCTGGCGGATATCGACCGCTTGTACGAAACCGTGAAACGCGAGAAAGGACACATTGATGTCCTGTTTGCCAACGCCGGCGTCGGCGCACCGCGTGCGGCTCTGGGAGCCATTACCGAGGAGGACTTCGACAGAACATTCAACATCAACGTCAAAGGACTCGTGTTCACGGTGCAGAAAGCGCTTCCCCTGTTCACGGACGGAGGCTCCATCCTGCTCAATGCATCGGTAGCCGCATCGAAAGGGTTCCCTGGCATGAGTGTGTACAGTGCGACGAAGGCCGCCGTTCGGTCCTTCGCCCGCACCTGGACTGCGGATTTGAAAGATCGCAAAATCCGCGTGAACGTCATCAGTCCGGGTCCCATTGACACTCCGATCTTCGAAATCCCTGGGCGAAGCGCGGAGCAGATCGAGCAAATCAAAGCAGGTTTTGCATCTGCCGTTCCCATGGGACGCCTGGGCCGTCCGGATGAGATCGCCAAGGCTGCTGTTTTTCTGGCGTCCGACGACAGCAGCTTCATCACCGGAATCGAACTGTTCGTGGATGGTGGTACGGCGCAAGTTTAGGCAGAGATCATGAGTTCACAAGTTTGGTTTATTACGGGAGCGTCGCGCGGTTTCGGGCTGGAGATCGCCCGGGCAGCGTTGGATCGCGGGCATTCGGTAGTTCCGGCCGCTCGCAATCGTGAAGCGGTTGGTCGCGCGCTGGGCCCCCCGTGACAATCTGCTGGCCGTTGAGCTGGATGTCTCCATGGAGCGTCAGGCGCAAGCCTCGGCCGCAGCGGCGCTCGAACGTTTCGGACGGATTGACGTACTGGTAAACGACGCCGGACGCGGCTTGGTGAGCGCGGTAGAAGAGGCATCCGAGGAGGAAGTCCGCTCGGTCTTCGCCGTGAATGTGGAGGGCCCTCTCACAGTCACCCGCGCGGTGCAGCCGTCCATGCGGGCGCGCCGGTCGGGCCGCATCCTCAATGTGAGCTCGGTGGGCGGTTTCAGTGTCGGGGCCGGCTGGGGAATCTACGGAGCAACCAAATTCGCAGTCGAAGGAATTAGTGAAGCGCTGCGCGCCGAACTGCTTCCAGTGGGCATTCACGTCACCATCATTGAGCCAGGCGTGTTCCGCACCGATTTTCTGGATTCCAGTTCTCTGGTACACATGGCGAAACGGATCGATGAGTATAGTGGCACTGCCGGCGCCTCGCGCGCGTGGGCGGAATCCACCAATCAGGCGCAAGCCGGCGATCCGGTGAAAGCCGCCGCCGCAATCCTGGAAATTGCCACCGTCGAGGATCCTCCGCTACGCCTGCAACTGGGGGCCGACTGTGTTGCGAGGTTGGAAGCGAAACTGGAGCTGGTGGCTTCCGAACTAGGGCGATGGCGGACACTAGCTATGTCCACGGCCTATGAGCAACAGCCCGCGACGGTTTCGCGCTAGCTAAGCGCCCATTGGCGCCAGCTCGATATTGGCGCCAGCTCGGCATCCTATGCCGAGATTAACATAATTTATACAAAGACCCTCTTGCATTTACCGCGCTAGTGGGATAATCTAAATCCAATGATCGCTTCGAAAGGACAAGCCAGCGTGACTCGCGCTTTACCAGGCGTGGTTGTTGCCTCTGTCTTTTCAAGCGGTCAAGTTCCGAAGCTTCGACCCATTATTATTGAGGTCGTTGTAACCAGCCCCGCTTGAGGGCTTCGGACCAAAGTTTCCGAAAGGCCATCGGGTGGGGAAAGAAAAACCACCCGGTGGCCTTTTGATTTTGGAGTGCCAGTTTTCTTGGAGAGAAAAATGTCGTCGACAACCCCTGCGCATCGAACAAGCGGCGTGACGGAATCGAAACTGATGTCCGGCTCACAGATTTTGCTGGAGTGCCTGGTACGCGAAAACGTGGATTGCATCTTCGGCTACCCAGGCGGCGTCACGTTGCCGCTCTACGACGCTTTGTACGACCACCCTATCCGCCACATCCTGGTGCGGCACGAACAGAATGCCGCGTTCGCGGCCGAGGGCTACGCACGATCCACGGGGCGCGTGGGCGTGTGTTGCGCTACGTCCGGCCCCGGCGCCACCAATCTGGTGACTGGCCTGGTGGATTCGATGATGGATTCTATTCCCGTGGTCGCCATCACCGGTCAGGTTTCCACCAAGCTGATCGGCAGCGACGCCTTTCAGGAAGCCGACACGTTCGGCATCACGCGCTCCTGCACCAAGCACAATTTTCTGGTGAAGACCATCGCGGAATTGCCGCAGGTGGTTCATGAGGCGTTCTACATCGCGTCATCTGGAAGGCCGGGGCCGGTGCTGGTCGACATTCCGAAAGATGTGTTTCAGGCGCAGGCGCATTACACGCCGGTTTCGTCCATCCATCTTCCGGGCTACAAGGTCTTCACCGAGGGTCACACCGGGCAAATCCGGCGTGCGGCCCAGATGATCTGGGAAGCCGAGCGCCCGTTTGTTTATGCCGGCGGAGGCATTATCGCGGCCAATGCGTCGGAAGAACTGCGCGAATTTGTGGAGCTGATCGACGCACCGGCGGTGACCACGCTGATGGGCCTGGGCGGATTGCCGGCCGAGCATCCCAACTACATCAGCATGCCGGGCATGCATGGCAGCTACGCCGCGAACCTGGGAATGACACACGCCGATCTGCTGATCGCGCTGGGCGTGCGTTTCGACGATCGCGTCACAGGACGCCTGGCGGCCTTCGCGCCGCATGCCAAAGTGATTCACGTGGATATCGACCCGGCCGAAATCGGCAAGAACCGCGCAGCCGACCTGCCCATCGTGGGGGACGTCAAGCGCGTGCTGGAGAAGCTTACCAAGGTTCTGCAGGAAACGGCGCCCGAGAGCCGCGAACAAAACTCGACGGGACGCGCCGCCTGGTGGCGGCAGGTTCGCGAGTGGAAGGCCGAGCATCCGCTGACTCCGGAAGTATCCACCAGCGAGATTAAGCCGCAACATGTGATGCGCGAAATCGACCGGCTTTCCGGCGGCCGCGCCATTGTCACCTCAGATGTCGGCCAGCACCAGATGTGGGCGGCGCAGTTCATCCGCTTCAATTCGCCGCGCCTGTGGATCAACTCGGGCGGCTTAGGCTCCATGGGTTTTGGCCTGCCGGCGGCCATCGGAGCGCAGTTTGCGCGGCCCGACAAACTGGTGTTCTCCATCGTCGGCGACGGCGGATTCCAGATGTCGATTCCCGAGCTCGCCACTATCGCCAATCACGCGCTGCCGATCAAGATCATCGTGGTGAACAACGGGCATCTCGGCATGGTCCGGCAATGGCAGGAGCTTTTTTACAACAATCGGCTCAGCCAGGTGGAGCTGAGCTCGTTCCCGGATGTCGAGAAGCTGGCCGGCGCTTATGGTTTCAAGGGCCGCACCATTGACGCCGTGCATCAGCTGGTGCCAGCGCTCGAAGAAGCGGTGCGCGAGCCCGGCCCTTATCTGTTGAATGTGCGGGTAACGCCGTTTGAGAACGTCTATCCCATGGTCCCAGCCGGCGGTGCCATCAACGAAATGGTCCTGGGAGCGCCGCAACCGGTGGAGGTCTGAGCCATATATGCTGCAACTGATTTCACTTCTGGTGGAGAACAAGCCGGGGTCGCTGATGCGTATCACCGGCGTGTTGAGCGCTCGCGGCTACAACATCGAGAGTCTGACCGTCGCGCGGACGCTCGATCCCACGCTCTCGCGCATGACCATTGTGGTGGACATCGAACCGCAACTGCGTTCGCAAGTGATCAAGCAAATGAATAAGCTGGTGAATGTGCTGCAAGCGTCGGACCTCACCGATTCTCCGGCCGTGAAACGCGAAATGGCGCTGTTGCGGGTGCGCGCTCCCATTTCCAGCCGCACCGCGATCTTGAAAGAGGCGGAGATTTTCGGTGCGCGCGTGGTGGATTCTTCCACCGAAGGGTTTGCGCTCGAAGCCACGGGCGACTCGGAAAAGCTGGACGAATTCATCGACGTGATGCGCAGTTATGGTGAGATTGAAGTAACCCGCTCCGGTGCGATTGCGGTGTCCCTCGAGGCCAAGAAACTGCGCCTGGCGCCGCCGGTTTCGCGCCACGCGACGGCGGCCGACGAAGCTGACGAAAAACTCGAAACGAGACTCTAAGACAACATGGCAAAACGATATTACGAAAAAGACGGCGATCTGAGCCGATTAAAAGGCAAAACAGTCACCATTATTGGATACGGCAGCCAGGGGCACGCGCACGCGCTCAACCTGCGCGACAGCGGCGTGAGCGTAACCGTCGGCCTGCATGCGGGGAGCAAGAGCGCTGCCAAGGCCGCCTCCGCGGGGCTGAAGGTGCTGAGCGTCGGGGACGCGATCAAGGCCGCCGACATCGCCATGATCCTGGTGCCGGATCATATCCAGGGCGATTTGTATAACAACGAAATCGCTCCCAACCTCGCCGCGGGCAAAACCCTGATGTTTGCACACGGCTTCGCCATTCATTTTGGACAGATCAAGCCGCCGGCCAACATCGACGTTTCGATGATCGCTCCCAAGGCCCCCGGACATCGCGTGCGCGAGCTATATACCGAAGGGGTGGGCGTACCGGCCCTGGTGGCCATCCATCAGGATGCTTCCATGAATGCGCTCCAGAACGCGCTGGCCTACGCTCTGGCGCTCGGATGTTTGAAGGCGGGCGTGATCGAGACCAGCTTTAAGGAAGAGACCGAAAGCGATTTGTTCGGCGAGCAGTCCGTGCTATGCGGCGGCGTCAGCGAGTTAATCCGCGCCGGTTTTGAGACCCTGGTGGAAGCCGGGTATGCGCCCGAAATCGCTTACTTCGAGTGCCTGCACGAGGTGAAGCTGATTGTCGATCTGATCTATGAAGGCGGCCTCGGCTACATGCGTTACTCGGTTTCCGACACGGCCGAATATGGCGATTACACGCGTGGGCCGCGCATCGTTACCGCCGAGACGCGCAAAGAGATGAAGAAGATCCTGTCAGAGATTCAATCCGGCCAGTTCGCGCGCGAATGGATCGAAGAAAACAAGACCGGCCGTCACAAATTCCTTGCGCTGCGCCAGGCTGGCCATGATCAGCCCGTGGAGCGCGTGGGCAAGGAACTCCGGCAGATGATGACGTTCCTGAGCAAGAAAAAGAAGGAGGAAGGCGTACCGCAAGAGCAAGAAGCCGCCGCGGTCAAGTAGCGCACGCACTCCTGCGTGCGAAGAAGAAACATTATGCGCATCCACACATTCGATACAACGCTCCGGGACGGCACGCAGGGCGAGGCCGTCTCATTCTCCGTCGAAGACAAGCTGATCATCGCGCAGAAGCTGGATGAGCTGGGTATCGATTATATTGAGGGCGGCTGGCCGAATTCCAACCCCAAGGACAAAGAGTTCTTCAAGCTAGCCAAAGACCTCAAGCTGAAGCACGCCAGGCTGACGGCGTTCGGCTCCACGCGCTTCGCCAAGAACGCGGTGGATCAGGATCCCAACGTGCGCGCGCTGCTGGACGCCGAGACCCCCACCGTCAGCATCTTCGGCAAGAGCTGGGACCTGCACGTTCATCGGGCGCTCGGCATCGACGAAGAACAAAATCTTCAACTGATCGGCGAAACGGTAAAGTATCTCAAAGACCACGGGCGCGAGGTGGTGTACGACGCAGAGCACTTCTTCGATGGCTTCAACGCCAATCCCGAGTTCGCCATGCGTACGCTCGAAGCCGCAAAAAAGGCCGGCGCGGACGTGCTGTGCCTGTGCGATACCAACGGCGGCAATCTGACGCATCGCGTCATTGAAGTGGTTTCGGAAGTTCGCAAGCGCTTCGACGGCGTGATCGGCATCCATACGCATAACGATTGCGAAGTGGCGGTGGCCAATACCATTGCAGCGGTCGAAGCCGGATGCACTCACGTGCAAGGCTGCATCAACGGCTATGGCGAGCGCTGCGGCAACGCCAATATTGTGTCCGTCATCGCGAATCTGGAGTTGAAGCTCGGCCACACCACCATCGGTCCCGAGAAGCTGCAAACGCTGACCACCGTGGCGCGGCACATCGCGGAACTGGCGAACCTGCCGATGCGGAACGATCAGGCGTTTGTGGGCCACAGCGCGTTCGCTCACAAGGGCGGCGTGCATGTGAGCGCCGTATTGAAGGATTCATCCACTTATGAGCACGTGAAGCCGGAGATCGTCGGTAACCGGCAGCGTGTTTTGTTGAGCGATCTTTCCGGACGCGGGAATGTGCTGTACAAGCTGAAGCAGCATGGCTTGGCCGAGCGCCTGGATTCGGAAGCGCGGCGTCAGTTGCTCGAACGCATCAAGGATCTGGAGCATCAGGGTTACGAGTTGGAAGCCGCCGAGGGCACCTTCGAGCTGCTGGTTCGAGAGGCGCTGCATCCCGGCTGGAGTGTGTTCGAAGTGGTGAACTACGAGGTTACGACGCGGCTGGTGGGAGGAACCACGGCCACCGTGACCTTGCGCATCCAGGACAGCGTCCATACCGCGAGCGCCACCGGGCAAGGTCCCGTCAATGCGCTCGATCTGTGCCTGCGCCAATGCCTGTCGAACGTCTATCCGCAGGTGAAGAACGTCCGCCTGACCGATTACAAGGTCCGCGTGCTGGAGCCGAAGAAAGGCACCGCGGCCAAGGTTCGCGTGTTGGTGGAATGGAGCGATCATCGCCGGAGCTGGGCCACCGTCGGCGTCTCCGACAACGTGATCGAAGCCAGTTGGGGCGCACTGGTGGACGCCATACGCCTGGAGCTGATGCGCCTGACCGAGCAAGACGAAAACGTCGACAAGGTTGTGGAAGACTACTGCTGGGGCGTTTAACCGGCTAGGGCTTTACGGCTTCTTCGATCTGAAAGCCGCGCTTGTTTCCCGCGCTGACGATGCGCCCGGCAAACTTGTGTTCCCCGTTGATGGTGAGATCCAGCAGCCGCGTTACCCCGAAATCGAAGGCCAGCAGGTCGTCCTCTTTCAAATCCATGAGATCCGCCACACTCAAGGTGGGCCCGCGCAGGCGTCCATCCAATTTGAGGCGCGACGTGCGGATCAGATGGAGTATGCGCGCCTGTTCCTGTTCGGTGGATTGGCTCTTGCGCACCGACCATTGCTGATCGAACTTGTTGCGCAGCATCTTGACCACGATGGAAGGGATGCCGATGTTCATCATCCCCGCATTCTCGCCAATCCGTACTTCCATGCTGACCGCAACCACCGCTTCATTGGGAGCCAAAATCCGCAGCAGCCCAGGCTCAGTCTCGTGCGATTCGATCTCGAACTCCAGCGGCGTCACGGCGTGCCACGCGGTCTTCAGGTCGTTGAGGGTGATGCGAAACAGCCCGTCTAAAACACTCTGCTCGATCTCGGTAATCTCGCGATTGATTTTCGTCAGAGACTTGGCCGCGCCGCCCAGCAGCATCTCGAAGATGGGAAACACCAGCGCCGGATTCATCTCCAGCACCGCGTTGCCCTCGTAAGGCTGCATCCCCAAAGAGACCAGGCAGGTGGGCGACGGCAGCGCTTGTGAAAATTCCACAAATGAGAGCTGCTCCACCGAAACCAGGTTGACCGCTACGTAGGCCCGCAAGTAGGCCGAGAGGCTGGACGCCAGGCTGCGCGCGAAATTCTCGTGCAGCATGTGAATGGCGCGGAGCTGGTCTTTGGCGATGCGGTCCGGACGGCGAAAATCGTAGGGTTCAGCGCGCAGCGCGGGATCTTCATCCACCGGCGAATCGCGCAGATTGCGAAATACATCATCGATCTCCTCTTGCGAGAGAACGCGGTCCAGCATACCTCTTTCCATCGGCCATTCCCCCCATTCCAATCAGAGCCCCCTGTTAAAATCGAAGCAGTGTCGAGTTTTCACGTTCAAACCTTCGGTTGCCGGGCGTCGCAGGCCGACGGCGCGGCTATCGCGGAGGCGCTCCTCGGGGAAGGCCTGCATCCTGCCGCGAATGCAGCCGAAGCCCAGTTGGTAGTGCTAAACAGTTGCACCGTCACTTCTTTGGCCGACGAAGATGTGCGCAATACCATTCATCGAGTGCATCGTGAGAACTCCCAGGCGCGCATTCTGGTCACTGGCTGTTACGCTCAGCGCGCGCCGGAGGAGATCGCCGTATTGCCAGGGGTGTACTGGGTAGTAGGCAACTCGCATCAGGCGAGAATCCCGGAAATCGTGACTCAATCGGAGGCTCACTACCACGGACAAATTCACGTCGGCGACATTTTCGATCAGCACGAATTCCTCTCCTCGCCGGTGGAAGGCGCAGCCGCCCATCGTACGCGACCCAACCTTAAGATCCAGGATGGCTGCAATAACCGCTGCTCGTTCTGCATCATTCCCTTCGTGCGCGGACAGAGCCGCAGCGCCCCGGCCGGCCAGATCGTGGAACAGGTGCGCTCTCTAGCGCCGCGTTATCGCGAGGTAGTGCTCACCGGCATCAGCCTCGGCCGCTGGGGACGCGAAGCGGGAAGCACGCTGCGGCTAGCCGATCTTCTCCGCCGGCTCTTGAATGAGACATCCATCGATCGTATACGCCTCAGTTCCGTCGAGCCGATGGACTGGAGCGACGATCTGTTGGACTTGCTGGCAACGTCGGCGCGCATCGCGAAACACGTACACGCCCCACTGCAGTCTGGATCCGATCGAGTTCTTCGCCGCATGCACCGCAAATACCGGCCGCGGCATTATGCAGACCGGATCTTGAAAGCCCGCGCGTGGATGCCGAATGCCGCCGTCGGAGCCGACGTGATGACCGGCTTTCCCGGCGAGACCGAAGCGGAGTTCGAAGAAACCCGCGCGTTCATTGCGAGCCTGCCCTTCACCTACTTGCATGTCTTTACTTATTCGGAACGTCCCGGGACTCCGGCTGCGGCGGCGCAGTCTCAGGTTCCCATGGAGGTTCGGCGCGATCGTAACCGGGTTCTCCGCGAGCTGGCCGCCGAAAAGAATCTGGAATTTCGCCGCCGCATGCTCGGCCGTTCGCTTTCCGTAGTCACACTGAGCGACGGTGCCCTGTCCGATAATTTCCTGAAAGTGGAGCTAGCCTCGCCGCGCGAGAGAAATCAGATGATTGATGTGAAAATCGGCTCGCTGACTTCCAACGGACTGCGCGAACACAGCGCGCTCACGGTCCTGTAGCCTTACATCTCCCGCCGGTTCTCGAGCGACTTGCCCATCGTCACTTCGTCGGCGAACTCCAAGTCGCTGCCCACGGGAATCCCCATCGCGATGCGCGTCACCATCACGCCCAGCGGCTTCATCAACCGCGAGAGATACACCGCCGTCGCTTCACCCTCCACCGTGGGATTGGTCGCGACGATCAGCTCCCTCACCTCGCCCGAGTGCATGCGCTCCAGCAAACTGGCGATGCGCAACTGCTCCGGTCCGATCCCGCGCAAAGGCGAAATGGATCCGTGCAACACGTGATAAAGCCCCGCGAACTGGCGCGTAGTCTCGATCGGCAGCACGTTGTGCGGCTCCTCCACCACGCAAATCACGGAATGATCGCGATGCGGATCGCGACAATAATTGCATATCTCGCCATCGCTGATGTTGTTGCAGACCGCGCAGATCCCAAGCTTGTCTTTGACGTCCACCAGCGCCTGTGCCAGGCGTTCGGCGCTCTCGCGCTCATTGCGCAGCACATGAAATGCCAGCCGTTGCGCCGACTTTTGCCCGATGCCGGGCAGGCGCTTAAACTCCTGAATCAGACGCGCGAGCGGTTCGGCGAAATCCGGCATCGAGAGAGTTAAAACATTCCCGGGGGAAGTCCCAGGCCGCCCAGCAGCCCGCTCATCTTCTCTTGCGACGCTTCGTCCACCTTTTTGGCCGCTTCGTTGAACGCCGCCATCACCATGTCCTGCAGCATCTCCACGTCGCCTGCCACTTCGGGATCGATCTTCACCGCCGTCACGTTCTTTTTGCCGTCCATGTGCACCGTCACCATGCCGCCGCCGGCCGAGGCGTCCACGCGAATCAGCGCGATCTCCTCCTGCATCTTCTTCTGCATCTGTTCGGCCTTCTGCATCATGGCCTGCATGTTTCCGGGAAGTTTCATATACCCTGCCTCATTGCTTTAGATTACGCACCTGGCGGACCTGCGCGTCCGGGAACAGCTCCTGGAATCGCTTCACTTCCGGATGCGCCAGCGCGCGTTCGGACACATCGTCCTTCGGTTTCGCCAGCGGAGCTCCAGTCGCCTGCGGTGTTCCGTATGTTATCTCGAATCGCATCTGGCTTCCCGCTACCTTCTGAATGATCTTCAGAATATCCTTTTCATTCATGAACAGCCGGTAGTCGTCAGGAGTTACAAAATTCAACTTGCCGCCCGACTCTCCGATCTGCGAATGCTCAATGGCGTCAGCCGTTGTCTGCATACCAAACTCGACTGCGGCGGCATGCAGGCGGTCCTTCCAGGGCTGTGCGCTGGCCGGGGTTGGGGGTTGGGGATTTGGGGTTGGGGGCGCGGCCGATCTCGTCGGTGGTGGCGTTGAGGGCTTCCGTGGGGGAAGTTGCGGCGAACCGCCACTGCCCAGATCTGACAGCGCCTGCTCAATTGAGACGAGCTTGCCTGCCTGCACCAATCGCAAAAGGCCAATTTCCAAATGCAGCCTCGGCTGCAACGAGAATTGCAGATCCTTGAACAGATCCAGCGTGAGCTGCAGATAGCGCGTCAGATCTTCTTCGGAAAATCCGTTGGCCACTTCGGCCAGCCGCTCCTGCTCGTGCGCCGACGCCGCGATGAGTCTGGTGTTGGCGCCGGCAACTTTCGCGACCAGAAGATTCCGGAAGTAGCGCGCCAGCTCCCGGCAGAAATGCTGCAAACTGCGCCCGTTGCGTTCCAGCTCCAAGACCAGATCCAGCATGCGCCGGGAATCTTCAGCCTTTAGAGCTTCGGACACTTCGCCCAACGCATCGAGCGAAAAGAGCCCCAGCATGCCCCGCACTTCCGCCGCGTCCAGCTTCGTGCCGCAACACGCAATGGCCTGATCGAGCGCCGACAACGAATCCCGCACGCTGCCTTCGCCCGCCTGCGCCAGCACGCTGAGCGCCTCCGGATTGGTCTCGATCCCTTCCTTGACGCAAATTTCTTCCATGCGCTTCACCACTTCGGCGAAATCCACCGACCGGAAGCTGAACTGCTGGCAGCGCGACGCGATGGTAGTCGGGATCTTGTGAACTTCGGTGGTGCACAGGATGAACACGGCCCACTCGGGCGGCTCCTCCAGCGTCTTGAGCAGGGCGTTAAAGGCTTCGCTCGTGATCTGATGCGCCTCGTCGACGATGAAGACTTTGTAACGGTCCCGCGCCGGCCGATAGCGCACGTTCTCGCGCAGCTCGCGCATTTCGTTGATGCCGCGATTGGACGCCGCGTCGATCTCGATCACATCCGGCGAATTGCCGCCGGCAATTTCCAGGCAACTGGCGCAAACGCCGCAGGGCGTCGCCGTGGGGCCTTCGATGCAGTTCAGGCAGCGAGCCAGAATGCGTGCCACCGTGGTTTTGCCCGTCCCGCGCTGGCCCGAAAGGATGTAACCGTGCGCGATGCGCCTTTGCGCGATGGCGTTTTCGAGCGTGGTGCGGACGTGCTCCTGGCCGATCAGTTCCGCAAACGCTTGCGGCCTGTATTTCCTGGCGATGACCTGGTACATGAAGAATTAGGCGGAAGTTATGCCAGACCCCGGGTGATCCGCGGCACACGAATTAAACCGTTACCGTTGCTTCCTTCCGGACCTGGCGGGGTTCACAGCCATCCGTTGCACGAAGCCCGGAGCCTGACAACTTCTCATGCTAGCATGCGGGGTCGGGACGCGGCTTAGTTTGAATCTCGTTCTTGTTTCCATCTGCGCTTGCCGCTTGAGAACAGGAGATAATCTGTAGCGGCATCGGCCAGATTCCAGAACTCTCTAACACACTCGTAACCGCGCTTCGTTGAGTACCAACCGACGCTAAATCGGTCTCCATCTTCCTTGATGAAGGTAGATGGACTGTAGCGCTTATCGTACGACTCATTGAGGAGATCATTAGCTACCTGTGGATAATTGCGAAAATACTCGGCAATTTCCCCCGCCGGCAAATTCACGACGTTCTTGGCAGCCGCGATCCCGATGTATTGAACTCGGAATCCTTCCGGGAATCCGTCCGCAGCCGGTCTTGTCCTCCAGCCCCACACGCAGCGATTATCGCGCCCAGGGGTTTCAGTGTGCAAGATAGATCAGCGGTGTCCGCCAAGGACCAAACTGAGACACGGCCACGCAGTCGGCAAGGGGCGCAGAAAGACCTATACTCAAGGCAGGGGCGATACGTGCTAACGGAAGAGCAACGAACCGAAATCCAGCGAGAGGTGCAGTCTCGGATTTTGGAGCTGCGGCAGCCGCCGATATCGCCGTCGCTGGTACGAATCATTGCTCGGACCGTGGAAGTACTTGGAACCAGCGAGAAGGCCCTCCGATGGCTCAACGCTCCCATCCCGGCACTGGGCAATCAGACACCGGTTTCCCTTCTTGAGACTCCAGAGGGAATCGCGCGTGTTGAGGATGCCCTCGGCCAGATTCAACACGGCATTTGGTAAGTGGTCGTCTTTCGACTGGGAAGCAGTCGCTATCCCGAGAACGATGGAATGGGCGCCAGCCTTTTCGGAGGCCGATGGGATCAGAAGGGGACTTCAGTTATCTACACGGCCGAGAGCCGCGCGCTTTGTGCGCTGGAAGTCCTAGCTAATTCCGATGAGCTGGCCAACGACTATGTGGCAACGCCGATTGAGATCCCCGGCCAGATCGCTGTTACAGCGATCTCGATTCCCGACCTTCCTACAGAGTGGAATGTAAGCCCTCCAGTGGACGCGACTCGCCAGATAGGAACAAATTGGGCCAGCGGACTTCGAACGACCGTGCTCTCCGTTCCCTCGGCCGTAATTCCACGCGAGCGCAACTATATAATCTATCCCGCTCACCCGGACTTCAAGCGAATTCGGTTCAATGATCCGGAACCGTTCTACTTCGACGATCGGCTGGGCCGAGCAAGATGAAGTGCGTGGCGGCTATTCCCAATCCACCCGATCTCCCGGTAGCAGGGGCAAGCGCAACGCATTCGGATCTCCGGCGTCCACCTCAACCCGCGTTAGCCTGCCGTTGTAGAGCCGCAACAGTTGCAGCTTCCGTGGATGCATCGCGACGCTATCCAGCAGGCTGCCCCACACAATGGAGCGCGCGGCGCCGTTGACCACCACCCGGATCTCGAGCGCAACGGTGCAAGCTTCGGGAAATGCGGCACAGTGCGGCGATGCCCCGTCGCAAACTGCATCCGGGTCGGTCTGCAGTCGCGCGGCGAGAGCATCCAACTCGCCCGTCGAATTTGCTCCTAACAGAACCGCTCCACGCACACCCGCCCTCTGCCGGAAAACAATCTGGAAGAAGTACCGATAGTAGCGATAATGCAATCGCGCCGCTCCAATCAACTCCTGAACCGGCAGTTGATCCGCCGGACGTTGACGTTGCGCCAAGCCGGATTCCACCGAGACCAGCCGCAGGCCGTCGGGGCGAACCTGATAGACGGCCTTCTCGGTGCCAAGAAAGTCGACGATCCCATGCTTGGGCGCGCCCTCTCGATAGTAGGCGTTTTCGATATGCAACTCGGTGTTCGGATGCAGCAGCCAGCCCTGGCTTTGGCCCACTTCGCTGTAGCGGCTGAGCACCTCTGGAAAAGGCGTGTCCTTGGCGTCCGGTGAACGCAGCAGGTAAGCGGGTTCGGCTGAGAACACCTGGAAGGAACCACGCGCGCGTGGTGCGACGCAAGAAAACAGGAGCAGCATGGCGGACAGCGCCAGTCCCGCAGCCTCCCAGATCCTCATGTGCCTGATTAGACACCGGGTTAGAAATGTCAGTTCCCGGCCATCAGCTGTGTTATGATCCCGGTAAGTACTCCCTTCACTTGGCTAGCCGTGCGGCGCGACGCTCGAAAGACCTTGATAGCGTTGGAGTTTAAGGGCATTTGGCCGATTTAACCAGTGTGCAACGTTGGAACTTGGCGGATAATATGATCGTGCGCAGCGTCACGGTCGGTGCGTTGCTAATCGCGGCGGTGTGCCAAGCCGTCGCCCAAAGCAATCCAGCGCAGGCCAAGCCGGTTCCATCCAAGCCCGCACCCCCGGCGAAGATGACATTGGAGCAGGCCGGCTCGCGAACCGGAAAAGATCGCGTCCCCGCCTACGAAGGCAAGGACGTGATGGTCACAGGCCAGGTCTCTGCCCGGCCGATTTGGATCGCCGATTCCCCCTATGTCGCTATCCAGGACAACGCCTTTTTTGGGTTGCTGCTGCGGCCCGAAATCCCCCAATTACCGGACTTGACGCCAGGTGATTGGGTGGAAGTGCAAGGAATCGTGTCCAAAAGAGCCGGCCTGCCGATTCTCTTGACGCGCGACGTCCATCGCCTGCGCCATGAAAGTGCGCCCGCTCCCAAGGTGGTCACGGCGCTCGACCTGTTGTCCTTTCGCTACATGGGCGTTCTGGTCACTCTCGATAGCATTGTCAGCGGTGAGGACAAAAATGGCGGCGGGGATCTGCTCTCAGTGGGCCCGCGCACCAACGAACTGAATGTATTCCTGCCTCGAACGCGGCGCGACGCCGGCCCCAAACTGAGCGGCTTTCGCATGGGCGACCGTATTCGCGTCACCGGCATCGCCAGCCAATACTGCACCCTGCCGCCCTACGATCGCTACTTCCAGATCCTGATCCCGACCCCTGCCGCCGTGGCGGTGATCGAACGGGGCTGGGCCATTCAACCGCCCGTGCTGCTGGCCTCGCTCATTCTGGCCGGCGCGCTCGGGTCCATCTGGTGGTTCCGTGAGCGGCGCATGGCGGCGCTGCGAAAGCAGATGCGCCTGTTGCATACGCTCGGCGAACAAGTCATCAGCGCCACCTCTTCTGCGGAAATTCTTCGCCGCCTGATGTTGAGCCTGCCCGCGCTCTCCGATGCCACCGGCGTCGGCCTCTACATCCAGAATCGTTCCACCAAAACGCTGGATGGCGTGCACTCCAATAGCAGCGCGGTGGAGTCCATCGATCCGGAAGCGCCCTCCGGCTCCATGGCCTCGGCCATTGCGGGGTGTTTCCGCAACCATGTCCTGCTTTCCATTCCAGACGTTCGGCGCAGCCCTTATTTCCGGCGGGAAACGGTGACGGCCCCGCGCTCCGTGTTGCTGGTCCCGATGTTCGCGCAGAGCGAGCTGATGGGTGTGCTCGAAATTCATCACACCGGCCGCTTCCATTATTTCGGACAAGGTGAGCAGGCCGCCATGCAGCATCTGGCCAACCAGATCGCCACCGCGCTCAAGCTTCAGGAACAGCACTCCATGCGCGAGCAGTTGTTCCGCAGTGAGAAACTGGCCGCTGCGGGCCAATTGATCTCCGATGTGGCCAACGAGCTTCGCTCGCCGCTGCAATCCATCGCGACGCTCGCGGACGCGCTGCTTTCGCGCAACGGCGACGCGTACCATGCCGAGCTCAAGTCCATTACAGCGGAGGCCAGCCGGGCCTCGGAGATCGTGTCGAGACTGGTCTCCTTCGCCAATGTGGAGCAGGCTCAGGCCGAGCCCCTGGATCTGAATGCCATCCTTACCGGCCTGCTGAAGTTTCGCGCGCCCGAGTGGAAGGCCAAGGGCGTCGAAATCAAGTTCCAGCTCGCCGTTAAGCGCGCCATTGTGCTCGGCTCGCCGGGTCAGATCGAACAGGTCTTGCTCAATCTTCTGGTGGATGCCGAAAAATCCGCCGCCGAGGCGCGCGACAAAGTGATCACGGTCTCAAGCAGCTTGCTCGCCAAGCGTGTGCTGGTGGAGATTTCCTATCCGCTTCGTTCGCCCGACACGCGCGGCGATTCCACCGATGGCGATCACACTGGATCGGGCGCCCTGGGTCTGGGCGTTTGCCGCGGCATCATTGAGAGCCACGGCGGCGATTTCCGCGTGGTCCGCACGTCGCCCGTGCAGGCGCGTTTCGACATCGAATTGCCTGTCATTGAAGCCCGGCAGAACGGTTCGAGCGCTTCCAACTTGTCGGAAGCCATTCGCCAGCTCACGGTTCTGGTGGTGGAACCGGACACCAAGGTGCAGCGCCAGTTGGTGCAGATGCTCGGCAACCGGGGCGACCGCGTGGTTCCGGTCTCGAGCGCCGAAGAGGGCCTCGATATCGTGGAGCGCCTGCGTTTCGACATGGTGATCTGCGCTGTCCGGCTGCCCAGCCTCAATTGGGTGACGTTTTGCGAGCGCGTCCGCATGCGCGTGGGCGGCTTTGTTCTGCTCACCGACGCGTTCAATAGCGAGGTGGGCCGCGCCTTTCGCAACAGCGAAGGCTACGTGCTCTCCAAACCGGTGGACGAGACGGATTTGCATCGCATCTGCCGCGCAGTGGAAGATCGGACCAGCTTACTGATCCGGGAGTAGCGATGTCTTTTTCCGCTTCTTACGATCGCACCACAAAGATCGTCACCACCGTTGTCTGCCTGGGATTACTGGCGGTAATCTTTGCCGTTCACAACATAATTCTGTCGTGTCTTTCGATATTCGTCATCATTTTGTGTTTCGCCTATTCTCCGCGCGGCTATTCGCTGGCCGGACGTTCCATTTTGGTGCAGCGCCTGGCCGGGCCCGCCCGCATTGATCTCTCGGACGTCCGTGAAGCGAGGAAAGCCGCGCCGGACGATTTCCGTGGGTGTATTCGGCTGGGCGGCAGCGGCGGGCTGTTCGGATATTACGGCCTGTTCAGCACCGCCAAGCTCGGCAGATGCACCTGGTACGTTACGGATCGAAGCCATTGCATCGTTGTGGTCACGCCCGCCAAGACCGTTCTGGTGAGTCCCGACAACCCGGAAGCATTTCTCGATACCATCCGCACTTACGCGCCTGTCTCGGCCTCATCCACCCCGTTTTCGCCCGACCTTTCATCGCCGACCGCCCGCTCCTTCGGCGCGCTCGGAAGAGTGACGGCTATCGCGCTCGCGTGCATCGGAATGGGCGTGGGTATCGTTGCTTTCACCTACTCACCCGGAGCTCCCAACTACACGTTGACCTCGGAAACGCTCGCCATCCATGACCGTTTGTATCCTGTAACACTCCGTGCGAACGCGGTGGACGTCGCCAATATCCGCGTCGTCGATCTGGATCGCAACTCTGAGTGGCGCCCTACGCTCCGCACCAACGGCTTCGCCAATTCGCATTACGAATCCGGCTGGTTTCGGGCCGCTAATGGCCAGAAGGTGCGCCTCTATCGCGCCGGAGGCGAGCGCCTGGTGCTGCTCCCGCCCAACACGGCCGGTAACCCTCCGGTGCTTTATCAGGCTGAGGATCCCGACCAGTTCGCTGCCGCCGTCCGCGCCGCCTGGAGCGATGCCGTCAAGTAGATTGAGTAGCCTAATCCCGCTCCGGACGCGCTCAGACGCTGGACGAACCGCGACTCCCCCGCAACCGCCCGCAAAACGCGGGAAAATAGATTCACTATGCGCTGCAACATCGTCCTCGCATTTGTGATCGCCGGTTCTCTCGCAGCCGCCGATAAATACGCCGGGCCCGTGCCGCCCAAGCCCGACATTCCTTACCTGCTCCACGCGTCGTCACTCGTCGAAACTGAAGTGGCCAACGCCCAGCAGGGCAAGAAGACCGACCAGTACACCATCTCCGGCGCCTCTTCTCCCGCGCGCACCCCCCTCGCGGAACCCATTTTCATCATCGACGCTCGAAATATCCAGCCGGAAACATTCGAGTTGTATCGCTTGGACGTCAAAGGCGGCAATCGCGAAGTCTCGTTGAGCAGCAACCGGCGACGCGGCGGATCGCGCGCGCTGCACCTCGCCGTCAAGCCTCTGGGCGGCCATCTCTTCCGCGTGGAAGTGGACGAAGCGTTGGAGAATGGCGAGTACGCGCTTTCGCCCAGCAACGACAATCGGGCCTATTGTTTTGAAATCTACTGATCGTGTTCCCTATCTGGTGACCCAGGCGGCGACGCCCTACGAGGGCCTGCGCCCGGTCCCAGTCTCCATCCTGCTCCACAACGTGCGCAGCCTGTACAATGTCGGCGCCTTCTTTCGCTCGGCGGACGCCGCTGGCTGCGAGAAGCTTTATTTGTCCGGAATCACCGCGCGCCCGCCGCACCGTGGCATCGCCAAAACCGCACTGGGCGCTGAAGAAACCGTTCCCTGGGAGCATCACCCCGATCCTGCTGCCGTAATCGTGCGTCTGCGCCAGCAAGGCCACGAAATCGCCGCCATCGAGACCAGCGTTCACTCCACCGACCTGTACGATTGGCAGCCCCGCTTCCCGGTTTGCGTTCTGTTCGGGCACGAAGTGGACGGCCTGTCAGACCCGCTGCTCGCTTTGTGCGATACCTACGTGCGCATTCCCATGCTCGGCCGCAAACATTCGCTCAACGTCGCCACCGCGGGCGGCGTGGTGATTTACGAGCTGCTGCGGAAATACCGGGCCCTGTTAGACCGGGCAAAGTTGGATAATGCAAGAATAAGGCCATGAAGGCGTTCCTCGCCACTCCCCTGCTTGCAGTCCTGCTCCAGGCGCAAACACCCAGCACCATGGCGCCACCAGTGCGCGCCACTCATTACATGGTGGCTGCCGCTAACAATTTCGAAGTGGAGGCGGGTTACCGCATCCTCACCCAGGGCGGCAACGCCGTGGATGCTGGAGTGGCCAGCGTTCTGGCTGCCAGCGTCACGGAATTGAGCCGTTTTGGTCTAGGCGGCGAGATGCCGCTGCTGATCAAGATGTCCGGCCAGCCCACCATCGCCATCAGTGGCGTGGGCGTAGCGCCCGCCAAAGCTACGGTGGAGTTCTATACGCACCGCACACCCGAAGTATGGGAAGAGCGCAACAGCATGCCTCCCGTTCCGGTGCAGGGCATCCTCTCCGCCATTACGCCCGGCGTGTTCGACGGCTTGATCCTGGCGCTCGAAAAATACGGAACCAAGTCTTTCGCGCAGGTGGTGCAACCGGCTCTCGAGTATGCGGGCGAAGGGTTCCCCATGCCCGAGGAGTTCGGCGGCATGCTACGCAGCTACCAGCAGATCATTGCACTGTGGCCAGATTCGGTAAAGTTTTTCTATCCCGCTGGCCTGCCCACGCCGCGCGGCGAGATCTTCCGGGAGCCCACGCTGGCCCAAACCTTCCGCGAACTGGCGAACGCGGAAAAGAAGGCCCATGGGAATCGCCAGGCCAAGCTGCGCGCGGTGCGGGATGTGTTTTATAAGGGCGACATCGCGCAGCGGATCGCTGCGTTCTCTGGGAGCCATCGCGGCTTGATCGCCTATAGCGACCTGGCCAATTACCACGCCGAGATCGACCAACCCAAGGTGGGCACCTATCGCGGCTATGAGATCTACAAGCCGGGCTTCTGGACGCAAGGTCCGGTGATGATTGAAGCCTTGAATCTGCTGGAAGGCTACGACTTGAAGGCCATGGGCCACAACAGCCCGCAATATCTGCACACCGTGGTGGAGGCGGTGAAGCTGGCCTTTGCCGATCGCGATGCTTACTACGGCGACCCTAAGTTCAGCAAGATCCCCGAAGAGATCCTGCTGTCAAAAGAATATGCCGCGGAACGCCGCAAGCTGATCGATCCCGAGCACGCGTCCATCGAGCATCGCCCGGGAAATCTCGGCACGCACTTCTCACTCCCATCGACGTCCGCATCAGCCGCGACAGGCATTGTGAACGACACCACTTGCGTCAATGTGGTGGACGGCCAGGGCAACGCCTTCTCCGCCACGCCCAGCGGCGCGTGGCTGCCTTCGGTGATCGCGGGCGATACCGGCATTCCGCTTACCACGCGCTTGCAATCCTTTGTGATGACCCCCGGGCACCCCAACCAACTGCAGCCCGGCAAGCGCCCGCGCGTAACCCTCAGCCCGACCCTGATCACTCGCGATGGCAAACTGGAAATGATTCTTTCCACGCCCGGCGGCGACAATCAGGACCAGGCCCTGCTCCAGGTGGTGCTGAACATCATCGAGTTTCAAATGCCGGCGCAGGAAGCCGTGGAAGCTCCGCGCTTTCAAACCGAACACCTGTTCAGTTCGTTCGGCAATCACGAATTTACGCCGGGCCGGCTGAATTTGGAAGGCCGCATTCCGATCGCAACCGGCGACGCGCTGCGGACCCTGGGGCATCGAGTGGCGCTGGCCGGCGATTGGAGCAACGCATCGGCTCCCACCGTCATCTGGGTGCATGACGGCGTGCTCAACGGTGGCGCGGACCCGCGCCGCGCCAGGTTCGTGTTCGGCCGATAACCCGCAGCGTTAGTGCGCGTGCGCTTTTCTTGCGCTCGAAGTGGAAGCCGGCGGCACCTGAGCTGCCACCGGAATGGTCACGATGTTGCTCGTGAACACGTTCTGTGCGATGTACATCTGCGTCTGCGGATTGGTCGGCAGCGAGTTGTCGATTTGCAATACCACTTCGTAGATGCCCGGCATCATGCCGATCGCCAGTCCCGCGCTCAGCACGTTCGCGGTTGTGCCGCCCACCTGCGCGTTGTCGACGTTGGTTACCGGCACGTTGAGAGCCGGCCCGGGATAGGATTGGCCAGTGATACTGGCAGTGGTCAAGCCGTCCGGCAGCGTGGTAGGTCCGATGCCCGTGGCATAGATGGTGATCACTTCGCCCGGAACCACCGGGTTGTCCTGCGTAACCAGCGATCCAGGGATATTCGCGCAGCAGGTTGCCGAGCTGTCGAGCGGAGACAACGTGATAGTGGCGTTGGTACTGACGGATGCCGAAATAGCGATGTTGTTGCCGGCCGGCCCTCCCACCTTGGCTGTCAGGACGATGCGAGTGAACTCTCCGGCCGGCGCTGCCGTCACTACATCGTTTGCATTGGAGTTGATGAGAGCGATTAGACCATCCCGAACCGCTTGCAACGTGTCGGTAGACTGCACCACATAGCTGTAGTTATTCCCGTTAATCGTGAGGGTGGCCACGTCACCCGCCGTAATCGATCCATCGATATCCACTAGCGCAGTGGCGTATCCGGTGTGGTAGGCGAGCGCCGGCCGCGGATCGTTTCCGCCTCCCGCGAAAATGCCGGGATTCCCATAGCCGGAGATGACCGGGACACCGATAGCGGTGGTGGCGGTGACCGAACCGTCGTTGTGAACGGTTCGCACCACCGCACTGACGCCACTGGTGCCCTCCGTTTCGTAGGGCAGCTGAACGTTGATTTGCGTCGGCGAGACGTACAAAATCGGCGAGCGGATTCCGTCGAAGTACATCTGCACTCCGTTGAAGGTGGTGGGATAGTTCCCCTTTGCGTCGGGAGTGGCGGTGGCCGTGGTGTCTGCCAGGTTGTTGCCAAAGATGGTCACTAAAGTCCCTGGCGCCAGTTCCTCGGCAGCCGCGCCGCCGGCCAATGTGGATCCCGCCGCGGTAGCCGCTTCGCTCGGAGTGCCCCCGCTCGTAACCGACGCCGTAGTCGCCGCGTATCCAATATTATTGCCGTTCAAACCGGGCTGGCGCGCAATCAAATTCACCACAAACAAACTTCCCGCCACGATATTGGCGCTGGCAATGACGTTTGGATCCGGCGTGCCGACCGGCTTGACGCCGTTGATCGCGTTGGCCAGCGCCTCCACGATGCTGACCAGAGTGTCGTTGGTCACCACTGTGTAGGTGTAACACTCCTGGCCGGTTTGGCAGCCCGTAGCGGTGCTGCTGACGACGGTACCGGGCGATGTGATCGTGATGGTCACCGTGTCGCCCGCGGTGATGGTTCCCGTAAGACTCACTGTGCCGACCGCGTAGGTATTCTGGTTGGCGGCGTTCGTGATTCCAGTGATGGGAATATTGGACGAACCGGGTGTAAAGACCAACACGCGGACATCGAATGGATCCGACACATAGAGATTTGTGCCGTCCCATGCC